>Ga0058701_10000630_pt1 | contig 23723 bp, 16 predicted proteins | sample AgamicOrMae_FD_97039 | JGI IMG/M metagenome (GOLD analysis project Ga0058701, IMG submission 97039) | Agave microbial communities from Guanajuato, Mexico - Or.Ma.e | ecosystem: Host-associated > Plants > Phyllosphere > Phylloplane/Leaf | place: Guanajuato, Mexico | collected 2012-06-04 | reverse complement strand
TAACAGTAAAGCTTAGATTATTGGTGGTAGGTTAAATTGGTAAGAGCGTATGAAAAATTCAAGGAAAATTTAAAGTTTTCTACATCAAAAATTTGATACATGTATGTTTTGCTGTACGAAGTAATGGAACTGGGTAATTTCATTACGCCATTACGTGATATAATAAACTGAAGAAGATTTTTCCTTTGTCAATCTACGGGGGAGACAATATTTGGGGTAACACACACAACCCGATAAGGACATTAACAAGATCAAGAAAGGCGGTCCTTAATTGCGGAGAGGAGAGAGGAGGCGATGTTGTCAGAGCGACTAACTTTTCTCTGTCGCAACCACGTTATTATATTTGCTTGAGGCGCATTAGTCGGGGAATACGTGTTGATGATAGAGCAAACGCCGATAAGGGCGAATCGAATGGGGGCAGCGAAGGGTGGTCAACTCGTGAAGCGGAGGACCACGAATGCTCAGTGTTCTTCGGCCGCAGGGATCCGAAGAGACCCGAAGGTAGCCGAGGGGTGCCGACGGGAACCGAGGGGGATCCGTACACGTACGTGCGAAATGATTGACTGCGGCTAAGGGTACACTTGCACGAGGGCGACCATTTTTTTCGATGAAAAGGTTCGTTAGGATTATAAATAATATTGGCATTAGTGAGTTCTTTAATTAGCATTTATTTTTTATCTGCGCCGTGATTCCTGTTATAGAGGGGGCTTTTGGGATTATTGAGTTCGGCGACGAAAATACACTAATACGGGATCTGATTTTTTTTATGTGATTGAAAAGGGAAATTCGTTGTTAAAATAGATTTGGTGCTTTTTCCTCGCTTGTTGACGGATGCTACAATTAAAAAGTACCTAAGTAATACAATCTTTAAAATTTACAGTTAGAAGAGCAGCATGGTTAAGAGCGCACGCAATTCATTTTATCGTGTAACAAGAAGTAGCGGTATCTTCGGCTTTCTGGCTGCCTCGACTAGATAGACCACTTGAAAGTGTCTTCTCTTCAGAGACCTATTTGCGGATAAGTATTCATATCGGGCTATTTGACTTGAATGAAATGTAGGAATCTCTTCAGTTATGTGTGGAATGTGGTGAGAAGAGCACCAGCGAATGGCTGTGACGTGCTCTGTCGCAAGGAAAGCCTCCTTTACGATTCCTCGCACAACTTAGGTATTTTGAAATGCGTTTTGGAAAACCGTCTGCAAGCCTATTCCGAAGACAATAACATTAAGTCGCTGTTCGCTCCGTATGACTCCATTCAAGATCCAAGCGATTTTCGCTCCTACTTCGCTGTTCTTTACTTCTTAGACACTTGCTATGAGTCGCAACACTGCCACACACATTACCGTCGTCTCTTCTCATTGTTTTAGACGAACGAAAATTGAAAAAAAAAAATAATGCGAAATGGAGGGCAATGCCCCTGTTTTTAACCCTTCCCAAGTGAAGTTCGCCTTGAGACATGTCTCAACAAGTCCATATGTTACAACACGTGCCTTTCACAAAGGTATTTATCCCTTTTAATACGATGTTTTAATTTTTTTTTGGAATATCATGTGATGCACTTTTCAACCCTAGACCCTAAAATATCCATTCTTCAGAAACCTTCGAGTGAAATTCGCTCTTTGAACTAAAAACTGACCATGCCGATGCTTCGAGTGGATGAGTTTAAACGAATGAATTTCACTCGAACTCTTTACGAGAGTAAAGCTTATTTCGCCAGGCGGAAGCTGATCGGGCCTGATCTTACTTGACCTAGCCTGTTTTAAACTAACCAAACTTGGAACTTTGAAATAAGCTTGAATTACTCGCGATGATCTACTCTAACCTAAAAAAGAGCTGAATGATATAAGATGACAGAACCCGTACGCACGGGCTTATTTTGGCATGTTAAGGTAATACGAAAAATGCTTAAGCATTTCGCTTTTCCAGAACTGGCGTTTTTGCATAACCTTTTCGTCCCCAACTATTTAGACGTATTAATTATGTTTTCTGTGTTCAAGTGAATGCCTCAGCCATACATATCCTTCCGCCAGCGTTCAAGGTAATCATAAAATATTTGTTTCAAGTAATCGTAAACCGGGATGACTGTGTGACTGCAAAGTTTGCATTATTTCAAACGGCATATCAAATTTTAGCGGGGCAGCTGTGCTTCACGACATAACCTGTTGTTTCTTCTTTGCGATAACAGGATTCACTTTGTGAGGGTAAACTGAGTCAGCTTCAGTCGGCAACCCTGATTCTGTCAAAAAAAATCCTTACTGTTCCAGAGTAAATTCAGTTCGGCCAAAGTATTTAACTCTATTGTGGAGCCTCATTGCATTGGTACCTACCCTGTAATTTTTTAAGGTAGCATTTTCAACCTTTTTGTTTCAATTTGGTGCTACCCTCCGTCGTCAAATTGAGCGGAGAGATAGCGGAACGAGGCAAAAGGCATCCAACCTAGCCCGACCTATATCATAAGCAAGCCTCTTGCGGTATATCAAGTTTAAATATAGTGCCTTATGACTCGCTCCGCTATCGCTCCGCTCGGCTGTCGCCAAGCCTGATGCCGCGTACTTCTCGGCGCCCCTGAGCGGGCGCCGAGAAGTGAGCGGCATCAGGCTTGGCGACCGTTTAGTTGGGTAACCCTAGGTTAAGTTAGGTCAGGTGCCTTGTGCCTCGCTTCGCTATCGCTCCGCTCGGCTTGACGATTTAGGGTAGCACCAAATTTAAACTAAAAGGTTGAAAATGATACCTTAAAAAATTAAAGTGTAGATTATTATGCAAAGTGGCGTTTGGTAGTTGCGGGAGACGAGGTCTCCGTTAAGCTAGACGGCGCTTGCGCTCGGTGCTACGAGCGAGAATGCGCCTCGCTCGTATATCACCGGAATGAAATCGCCTCCTCTTAAGACAACAGGCACGCACTGGGCAGGCGCCACATCCGATTGGGCGCCGTCCCCCTCCCCGGCCACAACAAACTACCCTTTTCATACAAAAGAAATATTTGCTGCCTGCCTTTTTATTGCATAATTTCTATCAGCCCCTTTGCACAGAATATAAATAGTGAACACATTCTCCCGCGCTCGAGAGTCTTGAATACTTAGGAAAACTGTCTTTGGAAATGAAGAAAGGACAAAAAGATAAAGACCAAAATAGACTAACTCGTTTTTTCTTTCTGTTGTACCTAAAGATTTGTAATATTATTATTCTTTTATATATACAGAGGCGCCACATTTAGCTTGGAGTCTTGTTTGAAAAGTTTATTTTTTTCATATTTATATAATTTACATATACGGAACTACAAACGGAAGTATACTTTTTCTGATATGATGGAAATAATTATCGGACTATCTTTATTTTTTGTATATAAGTCCCTAGTTTCTTACACATCTTTGCTCGTGTTATTTTTAATTCATCAAAACAAGATTGCAAAAAAATGAAAGACTAAATATTAAGGGATGGAATCAGTCCTGTCAACTGAAAAAATACAAATCGCTTAGGTTTGTTGATCTCACTGTGAGTTACATACTTAAGCCCGCCTCATTTTCAATTAAAATGTTAGTATTTTTATTTGTTTACGGGGGTACCTCGTAGCTTTGTCTAATATTTCTGAAGTGTTAGTTTTCTCATTTTAGTACCGATACAAAATGAAAGCGTTGCTGAAATAAGCTGTTTCGAATAAGGAAGTTGACAAAGTGACTGGCTGACAAGTGCACACACTAATTATTTTGTTCTGATTGGAAATGTGGTAAAACTGTAAATTGAAGTTGGCTGTGATTGCTGTGGGTGGCGAAGCTTGTCAGCCTTTCGCAAACTTTTTTTTCCCCTCGCATGGTCGCTTATTGCTTTGCTATTCCCCATGTTTCTCTCGACTTATTAAACGGGTTATTTTAGCTTTTGGTTCGACGATTTGTTTGTGGTGCCATTGGCTACGGAGTTTTTGTCGTTTAGTCCCAGTTTTCACAAATAATACGCATGCACGGAAAAAAAAGGTTTTGTTATACCAACAAAAAGATTTTTTAAAATAGGGATAACAAAAATATTTTGTTACAACAACAAAATGTTTTGGCTCTATCAACAAAACGTTTGGCTGCTGCGGCAAAATTTTTGGTTGCAGCAATCGAAAAATTTATTTGTTGTACCTAATTTTGTTGCTGTAACAAAACCATTTTTTCCGTGTATAAATCAAAGAAAACTGCATTGACATCGGTTTTCCATGAATCAATTTCATCTCCGTTCAAAAAGGACGTAGTCTACCTTAACGTAGCGGGGTTCCGGGGTTATCCAAATTTGCCACACTGCATATTCGAAGTTGGAGTTTTCACATCTCATGTGTTCCATATTTTATCAAAATTGCCGAGCGGAGCGCCAGTGGATCAAGGTATAAAGCGTAAAATCTACCGGAACTTAAGGTTCTTTTAACCGAACGGTCTCAGAGCCTGATGATACTTGCATTTCTTCGTCTTTTCCTTTTTACATTTCTGTTAATTCCTCGAAAACTTTATATCGGGTGACGTTTTGTTGAAATAGTTCCAAAAGTAGTGGGCAATCATGGATTTGAATCTGGGTTTCATTAGAGAACTTAGGTTGGTGTAGCCACCTGACCTGAGAGTCACCTTAATAAGTCATGCATTTTAGATAGCAAGCGTTATGACGCTCCAAACGTAAAACCAAAATGTTGGAATACATCAAGTCGATCCTAGTCAAAGTTTAACGAGGTGATACATTTTGGAGGTGGTGGTGGAAGAAACGATGGGTGCACCTGGAAGACGACCGTGCTGAGTTCCTAGATGACCTTAAGAGCAGGTCCCCCTTTTAGAATCACCGTTTCCCTTGCTTTATTAAAGGCTCTACCTTGGCCCCGAAGTGACTGAAATGTTTCATCTAGAATTCTATGGGGACCAAACAACCAGCGAGTGAAAGTCTTCCTCTTATTCTCCTCTGACCTCAGTTGCAAATACCTCGAGGTATGTCCTAAACCATCTAAATAGACTTTGCAAGTCTTTCTGTTATTCGAGATAGAAGTCTTTTGATTTTAACCCACTACCGCCTAACGATGCCGTTCGGAAACAGAAAAAAAATACTTTAGAAGATCTCTTCAGTTCAGTATTGTCACGATTCAAAAAATATCACTCCCTTGGAAACCAGAAATTTCATTAGTTAGGCATTTCCCAAAGATTAAAATTGCGTATTTCAATGGAATAAAAATCCCTTCCAATTTCTCTGAAGCTAAATCTCACTCCAAATACTTTGGGCTGTTATGGGTTTAGTAAGGTTCTATTCAACCTTAGGGTAAGGTTAAATAGAAAAGCCAGGTTAAGTCATCCGACCTCACAACTCACGGCCTTCTGTAAAAAAAAGTCGGCTTCCCATTGGTCCGTTGCGTTGTGGGTCGACTCCTGATTAGTCGGTCCTTGTACATGGGACCAATGGATGTCTCAACGTGGGTCTTCTATTCAACCTTAGGGTTAAGTTGAGTTTGCTGTCATAGCCGTGGAACAAACAGCACAAACTTGTATCTCGATGCTGTAAAGTGAAAAGTGCTTCATGATAATGAGTCATGGTGCCTTATAAAAGTGCAGTTCACGTGGTGCACTGCATCTTCAGTAAAGAGAAATAGTTTGGAACAAAAATGCTTCATCTTAGTGGCACTTGTTTTTTTTTCAATAAATCGTGGCTCTACTTTTACAAACATCTTAAGGTACGGTAGCTCGTCGTTGCTCGACAATCATTCGTCATATTTGGACAGCTGTCGATCTCCACTAAAGAGTGGTTCATCTTCAGTTAATATTAGTACGAGCGAGTACGATTGGTTCGTTTTCGATGGACATGTTCATCTTCGATGGATATTAGTACAATTTCCGTTGGCAGTGGTTTATTTCAAATCAACTGAGGTTCATTTTAAATCAACGATTGCCAAAATACAATGAACAATCGATCGTCGCTAATGAACATTTCATTTTTGAGGAGCAGTGGTTCATTTGGGGCTAACAGAGACTTACATAATCCAGTGGTGAAATGAATTGGCTGCTTTTGCACAGCTCAAACTACATTTTGTGTGTGAAATCTCGTAAATGTTTCAAAGAGACCGAATTCATCGCCTGTAGACAGACAAACATGTTTCCATTCTGCGATGCTCTGGCCCTAATTTGCGGTATAGTTGCGTGTTTACGAAAAGTTTTGTCGGGTACGGAATGAAATAAAGGGGCAAGCATGTCGTATTCAGCTCATGTTTCTAGGGAAATCTCGAAGGTCGAATCAAACTTGCTCATTGGACAATCCCATCAAAAGCGCTAACGAAGGCAGCGTGTATGGAAGCCGCCCGAACGAAGCATATGAGAATGAAGTTGAGTGGAGGGAGCGGCAGGGGCGGGGTACTGTTAGAAAGGCATTTTCAATTTCCGCGGCCCAGCTGAGAGATCTTCGTAAGTAAAGAAGTGGGGGTGGGGACGGAAAAGTAACTTCTCAAACTCCCACTCCCTGAACCACCCTCCGAGGCAGGCTTTCGCACCTCTGAGTCCAAAAAGGAGCACGCCTTTCACCCTTTACAGCTGGGTCCTTAGTGCCGTTCATTCCACGTCTGGTGTTCCTAACTTGTGCGTTTCTGGCAGCCCCTAGAAGGCCCACCTTCCCTCAGGTGTCTGGCCACCTGCAGCTCAGTGTCTCGCGAGTCATGAACCCGCTAAATTGCGTGACATTCATGTTATATACCAAACTTTAATGAGAACGTAGATCGACCAAAATATTCAGCAAACCCACTTTGCTTCACAAAACACGAATACTCGAACTGCATCCTAAAAAGCTGCCTCAGTACTTCCCGGCACATGAAATATACAACCATTTTTAAATGTCCTTGTGTTAATGAACAGGCTTCTATTATTCGAATTCGTTGGCCTACATAGACATGGGTAGATGTCGTAAGCGCCAAAAACCACAAGCGCCAACGCCGCAAGCGCCTAACGAAAAAATTCGAAAACGCCAAAGTTCGTAACCGCTATATTAACCTAACCTTACCTAACGTATATAATGAAAGGCCTACCTATCATTTTGCGGTTACGAGCTTTGGCGTTTACGGCGTTGGCGCGTGGGGTTTTTGGCGCTATCGAATGCATCCCCATAGACATCACAATAATTGTTATTTGCGTTTGTACGTATAAGACTGACCTATGAAGACTTGTAGAGTCCAGTCAAACTCATTTAGTAGGTCGACTGCGACGGAACTAAGCACCTGCCATTTTCGATTATTTATCAGAGACAGCTCTACAAGTAGTTCCATAATAGAAGGGATCCTAATGCCGTCGGGTCACGATTGTTGACTTAATCGATAGTTGCAACCGAAAAGTATGCTGCAATTACGCTGCACATTTATCAATGAGTGTCGCGCCGCGCCTCGTCTCGACGCCGCGCGGTGGTGGCGCGAATGTGAAAAAGCGACAGCTTTGCCAATCACGACATGATTAATTGTAGAGTAATTACAATGTAAGGGAAGGCGACAGAATATGATCAACAATGGTGCTACCCCGCATATCGTGCCCCCTTCCATTAATTAATCAGCGAACTTTCAAACTTTATAAAATATGAGAGATCTTGGAGCTAGAGGTGATGATGACGTTCTAGTGCCGAGGAATACTCTGATGTGCCGCAGAAGAAATTGGGACGAAATCCTCGATTGGTATCCCACAGGCACGGCTCTGCCCCATGGAGGGTAAAAAGTATGGACCCGAGGAGCAAAGATTAAAAGGGAGACTGCTGCCAAAAAGTTGGGAACGCTCGCTGCAAAAAGTCTATACTGGGATTATTATGACGGGACTGTTTGCAAATTAAAATTTTTAAGCCGATCCGTCATAAATAATTCGTTGTTCCCTAAGGGGACCTACGTAATTATAGACTTTGAAAACCATCTCGTTGAGGACATGTTGATGTAGGGTACGAAATAAAATCAAAAGTTTTTAAGTTCAGTGAAAGGTTGCGCAGGGTATTTGGCCTCGACATAGCTATGCGGAGAGGGTAGTTCACTTGTCAATGATAAGGGATGGAAGAAGTAGGTTCGTCCGTTCAATTCGTGATATCATTTTTTTAAAATTATATTAGTTTAAAGTTGAACTATATGATCGTGCGCCGGCGATAATGTTTCCGAGGTTTTGAAAACTTCTTCTGTAACAAGGATCAGATTGAAGTCCGTCGATCGGCTATTACAAAACGGGTCTTTAGTTCGGAAAAAAACCGCCCTGAATTGTTGGATCAATACAGACGGTTAGGCCATAAACCGCTAGTAGGCTTTGAGATCGGGGCAGCCTGGCCGAGCAGCCAGCCCATCTCATGGCAGGCTCACCTTGCTTCCTTAATCCAGCTCATATTTCGTCTCACCTGGCAGTGGCTTAACTTTTCACCAGCAACAAAGCCTACACCCTAAGATCATTTCACTGGCGCCGGATTTTTTAACGGCAGCGCCCTGCACTTTATTTAAAGTTGCGAATCCCATGGGGAACGGCAAAGTCACCCATAACTCCGCGAGGGCCAAAAATAATGAAAGGACGGGGAGACGGGACCGTGTCTGAGGGAGTGGAAGTCGATATTCCGGAAGTTTAGCCAGCAGGAGTCGATGCAAGTGCATGGAAACAAGTAAAAGCTTTCGGGAGTCAGTTTTACACCTACGGAGGTATCCAATATGACGTGAGTAGCAGAAGTTTGTAGCAGAGCTCAAAATGTTTCGCTGGAGAGAGTTACAACAGTTGAAGTCTGGTGGGACTCGGAAGAACATCACCTTGGAAGAGAGGTGACTAGGTTGTCATAAATGTTTCTTTACCTAGAGTTTCATTACAGCCAAAATAGTTATCAACAATTTCTCGCACTTGCTTTTTGGTGTGAGGTGTACAGTTAGGGTATCGCTGTTTTCAGATATTTTTTCCAGACACTCGTGAAGCTATTTGGGCAAACGGTTTGGGTACTGCAAGCCTTGAACAATATGTAAACTTTGCCCCATTTGACGCGTTGTCGTGCATTTCCTACATGGATTTTGTAGCACTTCGTTGTTTCCTTGCAGGGTTCAAACAGTCCACGTTTCGAAATGAGTTTCAAAAGTGAAGTTACTCAAAATTACATCGCGTATCTGATGTACACCGACGATTTTTTTGAAGTAGTATCGTAGATAGGAGACATGTACCAAAAGAGGTGGCCAGAAGTCTAAACGGGCCCTGACACCGAACGGTGTGTTTGTGGTTGTAGATTATCTTCCATCTTTTGATCATCATTTACATCAGCTGGGCACATCACCATGTTCCGAGTTAAACGCATGACTAGAAACAGCTCGTATGCCAAGATTGGTAAATACTGTGCATAAATCGCGAGTAAACACATCGTGTGCTTGAAGTGAATATAGCGAGAAATCGAGGAGCCTCGCAGGATTTTTTTGGCGAATACCGAGCCTCAACTTTTCGGAAAATTTGGCTCCTTCGAGGCATATATATCACTCTCCCTTCGCAGCGTCGGTTATATTCATCCTACTTTCCAGCCATAACACTCGATCAACTTCACACATACATTTCTCCGCGCTCCAACCTCTTTGCTTGTCCTATGATCGCCTTTTTACAAGTGCAACTTTGATATCGACGAGTTTTTCCAGCAAAAAAGCACCTCATTTCACCACACAAAACCTCCCCCCTTTTCTTCGCAAACGAAGGAAAAACGATCGCATGGAAAACCTCTTTGGTCACACACTATCTCTTCATGCATAGACTAGTTTTTCTTCTTTTTTTTCTTTGCCCCTGATTACGTTTGAGCAGAATGGTATCACAGTAAATGTATACCTTTTTGGGGACGGAAATACGAGCCCGCGAGGGGTTTGTACTTCAATTTTCACAAGAACAGATGGTTTTTAAATGAGCTCCGATAAGACGTGCGCGAAAATACTCTTTTCAAAAGGAAGCGTTCAGACGATCTTCGGCATCAAAGGGGAAGTAGATTTAGATACAGTATCGGTCCAATTTTTCTCTCAGGAGATTTGTAGCAGTTGTTTCTGAGCACTAATTAATTGACATTTTCAAAGTCTGCGAATTTCTCTAATTACGTCATGTGGAGCAATATGGCAGAGGCACCATGGATTTCATGGAAGGTGTCATCACTTTCTCAAGTGTTTCCGCCCCACTAGCTCCCAACTCGAGCAGCAAATTTCACCTTCGAAACCGACAAATAGGAAAATTAATGATCAGGTGATGCCATATATCTTATCACTGCGTATCTGATACTGAGGGACAACAAGTTTGCAATTCAGTAGGAGGGCTAGAAGAAAACGCAGACGCAAATATGATGGCAAAAAGGAAATTAATAAATATCGTAGTCTTCACATATTCTTGTGATTCACTTCTGATAAAAGTTCATGAAATCGAGCACGTGGTATATAGAATACAGTCTAGTCTCGGAAACCAATATTTGAGGTCTGTGTACCTTTGCTTTAAATGTGTGACCATGCAGATGTTTTCTAAAAAATAACAGTTTTTAAAGAAAGTGCAAAGGAAGTAGGACAATCCATGGATGCCTCTACAATAATTCTTTCCACAAGGAAGAGAGATGGCGCCAATATTGTCGGTTGACGAGTATCTGCTCTAATTCGGAAATGAGTTCGTCCCGTTTATCATTGACATTTACTTTATACATCACAAGAAATGTCACACCGGAGGTGGTTACAGAGACACCCCCTTCATGAACATAACGCATCGCCGACGTTCTAGCGATGGGGAGCTCACGCTGGTCTTACCTTATGAAGCCTCAACTTTCAAAATAATGGGGAAACTTCTTCGGCGTGACTTGAACTTTGACCTCGACATCACAAGGCGTGCGTTTACCACGCGTGCCTGCCCCGAGATGTCACCTAAAACTTAACCGAAGGGCCGATAACAAACATTATTGTGCATTTTAACGAGCGCCTAACATCCAACATCAGCTGGCACTTTCTTCGGAACCTTTTCTAGAACGCTCAATCAAAGCGATTGTCTGCTACTTAAATTTTTTAAGAGTCTCGGATGATTTGAGCGACGTTTCTGAACACTTACGGCGTCTACTTTTCCACTACCTCGCCTAGGTTGCAATCACGTATTGATCTGACCACCTACAATAGTAACAAACTATTGATTGCGTTAGGTCGTTTACAGTCTGTATTATGCATCAGCTTCCAGGACAATGACATGTTGGGATTTTCGAGATTATTTCTCTCCCGTGCGAGGCACAAAAAAGTGGACGAATGATGCTCGTTCACTTATGATTGGCGCCCTGATCAATATCCACGTCAACCCGAAAACGAGTGCCAACGTTTCTCGCTGATAACTAAAACTCACCCGGGTTTTCTTAGTGGAAGGTCACCAAAAAAGCCAAAGGTTTTTGTCGAGGAATTTCTTGTGCCCCCCTTTTATTATTCCTCGAAATATAGTCGATTCGGTGGCTTAATTTTGTCGGAATAAGGTTGAAAGTTTTTACCATTTTATACAGCAGTAGCTCTCATGTCCAGTTTTAGGCAGCATAGGTAAAGGTAATTCATCCAGAGGTCTTTCCTCGTGACCGACAAGTCACTGAGCCGAGCATCTTTGGCAACCAATCTGTGACAGGGATAATTTCCGGAAATAGCCGAACTTTTGCAAGCACGGCTTTTGATTGGCTGCTGCTGTTGCTTATTGCGGTGGCTTGTCGAAGACCATTGGCTACTCTCACGGGTGAGTGCATGTATGTAAAGCCTAGGCATCATCAGTTTTAAAGGTTGGCAAGTCGATGTGATTTCATGGGACTAAGACCAATGTAATCCAAGGTTCGAATGCAGCCAGTCCTCTTCAATTTTTATTAAAATGGTGATTAAATCTGTGTAGGTTAGGTTTGTTCGGCCTTCGGCCTCTCTGTAGTATTTCCCCGCTCGTGAGTGCCTTAGGCATCGCTTTGTTAAACGCCCCGCTTGACTGCCGACAAACCAGATTTTCCGTCCTTTTCTGCAACAGTAACTACTGCGTAGAAGAAACCACCAAGGAGTGGGATAACCTATAAGTCAAAGTGGCCAGGTTAGGTTTAGTAATAGACCTTGCGCCTCGCTTCGTTGTTGCTACGCTCGGTTCGGTGAGGAAAATTGAAACACAGTAGGCGAAATACTCCACTTTTGAAAAGTCTACATATGACTATCGTAAGGACAGAAGTTAGCATCTCTGTAGCATTTTGCCAGGTGACTTCATTTTCCACACCTCAGAGAGCCATTGTAGGCAAAATGTTTGCTCATCATAGCCCTACGGTTATCTTGCAAAGGTGTCTCCCGTTGAGAAAGGCGCTGATGGCGGCGTCCAGCATGCATCAAGGAGCCGCTGTAGCCAAACGCTCTGCTCATCAGGACTTGAGCAACCGCAATACCGCAAAGATAGGCCCGTCTGCAGCTTCAGTCACGGCTTATTCACTTTCTGGACTTTTGATTTATATCCTTCGGCTGTCGGAGACAGGCTCTCTCTGTGGTCGTCTTTGGCGTCATCCAACCGATTCCCTGGAATGCCAACAATAAAAGTCCATTCGTCGCACCAAATACTCTCCAAAATTCAATTTTAAAAAATCATTAGCACTTCTCTTGACATCTCCCAAATGACTTCAAGGATGCTCTTGAACTGTGTCAGTAGGTCAAAGCCAGTTGAATTGACGCGAGAATTACACGTCCATTTGCGTGCAGCTGGCCTGTTGTCGCCTGTCAATTGCGGTGTCGATGTACACTACCGACATTTTCGAAGTTTTCAGTTCCAACCCTTTGTTTTCGAGCTTAGTCAACCTTTTTATTAGACGATGAGAATCAAGGATTTCAAAACCGCCAAGGGTATATACAAGAGAGGCGGCATTAAGGGTGTTAAGCCATAGGCGCCGCCATCTTGTTCCCGAAGTTTCTCCGCAAGCTACAATGCATTTGACGGTCCCATAAATAACAAGATGGCTGCCTAATACCCAGGTTTCCAGTGCCTCGCTTTGGTACTGGCAAAAAAGTGTCGGAAGTCAGAACACATGGGGTAGGAAATGCAAATTTTCAAATTTTGAATGTATCAAAGAAACTTTTATGGTCCCAATCCTTTTGAATGGCATTGGTCCGTTTCATCGAAGAAAAGAAGTTAGTTTGCTAACTTGTCGGCTTAGTTTATTTAGCGCAAGTTCAGCTCGAACAAGTTTCGCATCTTTCTATGGGCGCACGGCCGGGACGAGCTGCTTACATCACTGTCCCTTTCAATGTCGCTTAATTTGATTTGATAGTTTGTGTCCCTTGACACAGGAAGTTACATTTCAAACGCCTCGCAGACGACTCGCAGTCAAGGTTTCGATTGCCTTTTGACAAGTCAACACGCGTTGCCTACCCTCTCCTACCACCTTCACGGACTGGAGACTTAAAAACACCTACTTTTACCTTCACTCTTCATAAATAACTGTCGCCAATTTTAAACGAGTGCTCGTACAAATTTGTGCTCTGAGGATGCTTGAGACAAACAGCAAAAACTTCACTTAAAACTTTACAAAATAGTACTTTAAGGATTGATTATTTTTGTGGTTTAGGATATATGTTAAGGTCAAGTGGTTGCTTGAAATGTACTAATACCATTCAGATTTCTTAAGAAAATTTGCACCGAATCGAGATCAGCCCTTTGGGATAAAATGGGTTTAACAACTCATATTCCGATAGAATATGGTGGTCCCAATGCTGTTATTTACTCGGCGATGAAAGAGGCCTTATGATGTGTATATTTCGGATGGGAAAAAAAGAAGCTTTTAGTTTATAATACTTCCTTAATGCGATGTCCATGGTATAAAAGGTTTTGTTATACCAACAAAATCTGTTGTTAAATAGGGACAGCAAAAATATTTTGTTACAACATCAAAATGTTTAGTTGTATAAGCAAAACGTTTGGTTGCTGCAGCAAAATTTTTGGTTGCAACAACAAAAATTTTATTTGTTGTCCCTAATTTTGTTGCCGTAACAAAACCACTTTTTCCGTGATCCGAATGTTTTGAGGGGGAAAAAAAGAACCTGAAACGTAACGTGTTTGTTTTTCTTTTTTCTCTCGTATGTTCAAAACAGAACAGTTTCAGCGACCAAATTGTTTTTCCGCTGTTCATCATTCTAGCTATGAACTCCAATAATTTTTCCCACAAATAACTAAGCTCACACCTCTAGTACCTGGAAGGGAACCAAAGCTTCTCCCAGAAGGTTGTCTTTGGTTTTAAGTGGCGCTCTTGCAAACACGTCGTCCAGCTGAATTTCCCACCGGTACGTCGGGTCGGCCACCGGCCGTACCTCCCCAAGGTATAAACCCACGTCCACACTCTATCTACTTTTCTCCAACGTGCCGGTAGTTTGTCTACCTTTTCCTTGATTTCGACACTCGTCTTTGTATAATTACCGCAAAAGGCCGTCACTGTGTACTTCGTGGCTTGGGTCTGCATCATGGCATTCCACTGCGCACGTTTGCTCGCCTACCTACATTTCCTGATCCTTAATGGAAAGACCAACACGGTGTCATTACTGAAGAGACAGTGAACAAGTACCTTGCCTGCGCTCCACTCCCTGCAAATTTACACCTGCTTTCTTCAATTAACCCTTTCGGACCTTATTTTACTTACCGTCTTGTGTATTTCCTGTTAATGGTCGTGCATTCAAACATTTTACTATGTCGATTTTAAAAAACCCATATCTGAAGTCACTAATACGATCTTTTCTGGGAAGGATCTTTTTTGTTTCAGGTTTTTCCCCCCTTTTCTTTGCTCACGCCGATTGGTAGCGAAAAAAACAAATAAACAAAAAATGATATTGCACGAAACTCATCGTACAATAATCTTATGCGGTTGTGTACTGTTAATTCCTATGATTCCTGTTAATTTCAGAAGTGGAATTATTTCAAGAGTTACTAAGATAGAATCATTAGGAATCATTTTTTTCCGTTAACCCACGATTTACGATAGTGCTTGTCTCGTAAACTATTACAATTTTCTTTGTCACATTTTTTTTTAAGTTTTAAGACCCTGAGTTTGTCTGTGTTTTGTTGTGCTGAATTGTGACTGCTTTTGCGTCTATCAGTAACAGGTGTTCGCTCAACTACTAATTGAAGGAGCCAGTGCTTTAAGCTTCTCTGCTTTTCGATATCAAAGATCGTTCATAGCTTCTATTCCAAAGTCATGTAATCAATTCGTTTTACTTGGCTGGAGACAAACTTTATTTACGTTTATGAAGTACACCTCAGTGCGTTGTATTGATTCTAGGAGGTTCTTTTAACCTTTTTACTGAGCCGATGCCATCTATCACCATCCAAGCCACTAATGACTGTCGGTAAACGTTTATTACGCTTTGGTTGCTTTATTTGTTGATTTAATAGGCGGTGTAATTAAATAGAGTATTCGATTTTCGACTAGTGTTGACATTTTGTAGCTCTTGATTCGGAGGTTCGCTAATTTCATTTGTTCTAATTGGCACTTCTCGATATCCATCCCACACAATCAACCGGTGATTGATGGTTTCAACTTTATAAACAGCGTCATAGAAAGCAAATTATTTTTACGAAAGTGTCATATTCCACATAGAAGCCAGTACTCCATTCTGACCTACACTGTAAATTTTAACGTTTTGCTTTTTGTGTCTTTTGCATATACATCTAATAATATGTTGCGAAGTGAAACACATTTCACCGAATTAGTTACTGTAATTGAAAAGTTATAGTGTCGGTTTTGGTGGCATCCGAGAGTGAAGCGACGCTAATAGCACCCCACCTAAACTACGCGGTTCGTGTAATTCATCGTACTGAAATTAAAGTTTGCATTAGGACCGAACATAGGACGTGAGAAAGACGACTTTTTATATTGTATACTTGGAGGTTATTCAGCAAGTGTTTTGAAGATGTTGCAGCGAATATTTCCTCTTATTGTCGACCCCGAGTTTCTCCCGACGATAGGCCGTCATGACCGTGGGCAGTCATCGCTATGGGCCGTCATGGCCATGGGTGATTTGGGAGTCGTGACGTGTGGTTTTTAGCAATTAATGAATCTCGTTTTATCATCGTTAGGTATGGCTGTTTCCAGGTGATGTACTGAATCAGTTCTGGCAACGGCTCCGAACCGCGAACATTAGATAACAAGATTCGAGCAATCGCAGCGCGTTAGAAAGTGTAAGTCCCCGCTTTTAGGTGACGCCACCTTTTCTTCAAAAACACGACGCTGTTTCATTCTGTTCATTTTGGAAGAAAAAATATTTGATGACTCGAAGATCACCTCGCCGCCTTCAAAATTTCCGAGTGTAACCTTTGTTTTCACGCTCAAGAATGTCGTGAGATGTCCCTAACTATTTAACAGTCGTACTTCTTGGAGAGGCGGGCGGCGCCTTCGTTTATAATGCACAACACTGTAACTTTGCGGACTGTTGTGCAGCACCGTTCCACGCGACGCCGAAATGACAGCTACATTCTTTCACTCTTTAACTGTCGCCGAGACAATCCCTTGGAACGCCTTCTCTGCTTTGCTCAGGCCAGCGCTATTTTAGTTTTAAAGGGTGGATATTTCCTACTCCGTAAGAAGCCAACTTTGGTTGCCACGCCCAGTGGAGCGACACAGAACGTAACCTAACTTGATGTAACATATCCTAACGGAAGCCAAGTCTCATTCCGCGTTACATCGGCAGTTACTATGGAAAAGTATGAGCGGCATAAAAGTCTTGACGGAAATCAAGCTAAGCGAGTGGAGAATATTCAAGGCACGTGCAAAACTATCAATGTGATGAATAGGGAACTTGACCAGACTTAACCTAACCTGCATGATGTACGTTGTGAATCGTTGAACGAGGATTTGATCAGAGAGGTTAAATTCCAGAGTTAAACTAAGAGTAATGCTCTTTGTATCCACAATTTCATTGATCATAAGTGTTCTTGCCAAGTTAGAAGTTATGTAACCTGCACTAATCAAACGTCCTCAGACGTGAATGCCTCGAAGAAGGTATGTTCGGACATAAAAACTTTCTGTTGCCCTCCCTGAAAGAATGGAAGTTGAGCTCCGAAGTTACTCCGTGCCCCAATGTCTTGTCAATATCACAGGGTGAAGCGGTGTACGCCCGTTGTTCACCAACTTCTTTATTTGTCCTCCGTCTGTCTTTCCTGGTCCTCTTCATTTTCAGCAGGACGCTCCGTTGTGACAAAGTGTTTGTTTCTTTGTGTACACTCCCATTCTAAACGTAGGTTGCTCCAAATCCCCAACAGACATCACCGAAGGCCTGTGTGATCAGTTTGGTGGCTATATTTGTTTTATCATGACCATGAAGAAATTTCTAGCCTAACATTTATAAAAAATTAAGACACCGAATGATACGCAACCTTAGGGAGGTAAACCGGAAGTTCACCAGATCAGTAGTCACCAGGATATCGCCATGAGACTCGACGAAATCATGCTTTGATTTATGCCTGCAGAAAACCGTAAAATGATACATCTGCTTTGCCTTAAAGTTCTGCTGGTTTTTGTATAAGATTTCACTGGATTAATTCAGCAAAATTTCACTCAAATTCTAGTGAAATTTTCCTGGTTTTTCGTTGTCTTCCTTGCGAATGCTCTTGTGGTTAGCTCAAGAAATCTCACGAGAACTTCTCAAGGGTGCGTGAACTAGCGGGGAATGATCCGTGCGGGCCTATGGTGACATGGGTCCGTTGAGATCAACCCTGGCTACGAAGGAAAGCTCTCTAGCACTCCCCTTTTTAGCGAAGCTTATTTCTTAAGCCGGTATTCCACAGTGTGCCACTGGACGTGTAACTATCCCATGCGGAACTCTAAACTTTATGTGCCGTAGAGCGCAAAGCTCCATACAAATCTACACGTTACTCGCGGGATTAAGATAAGCCTAACTAACGTTAGTTCCAAACATCTCCTTGTGGGAAAAATATGCGTATGACTTTGCGGGTTTATTCGTTGTTTATAAAGCCCTTTGAAGGGTGGGGCTAAACTCGAGCGCGCGGCGCATAAGGGCAACTTGGGTAATTAGTGTATTATGGCTGGCGGCGTGTTGCCATAGGATTTTACCCGACATGAGAAAATGTAAACTGTTTGGTAAAGCGACCGCCTTACGAATTCCCTAGAGAAGTCACTCCGCCAAACTCGCGAGAATTTCGGGCTTATCTTCTCTCCTCCCACGGTCATCATCACCTCGCTCTTTGTTCAGCTTTTGACAGTTATCTATCCGTTTCCGCGCCGTAGTAGTAAAATAGGAAATAAAAATGATGCGTAAGGAACAATGCGGCAAAGAGGGGCACGGGGACAATATTCCGTCACAAAAGTACACGTGAAAGCAAACACACCTTGCTTTCTAAATGACTTGGTGTTCCCTACCCAAGTTTCTTCTAAGGCCGTATTGCACGCAACCCTCTTTACGAGGTGAGACTTGTAGTCTCTTGTGCCATATCACTAAGACAATGCAAGACCAAACACAAAAGTTGTACCTCAAAAAGAATTGGCCGTGGGGAACACGTACTTGTGACAACTCTCCAGAATGAGATCTTGCCTCTTTCATCTGAAAGGTTAGATTTTCGACCTCTAATTCCACCTTTCATCACCACGAGCGTAATGAATTACGAGACTCTTAACTAACCTGAATGTTTCTTGCGAAATCACATGAAAATCAGCCTAACCATACATATAATGTCCGAAGATTTCCTGATTCCGGTTTCTTCTTGGAGACAATCTCTGCTGCCGAGAAGTATAAGCTGCGTTAGAGTCGTTGTCAGCCAAACGCACTGATGGCGGATTGATGCACAAGGCACGTGCACATTTGTATTTCGTCATTCTTCATAGAATCATAAAACCATTTACACTGGGGGATTTTAAGGGATAGAGAATTAATCTTTATAAAGTTAGCCATATGGCCAGCAGAGACTTCCAGCTTTGAAATGAGGAGTGTATGGTGTAAGAGAACCCTGCTTTGTGCTAATTGGAAGTGAAAAAGTATATCCTTCACGAAACGTTCAATAACACACTTCGTGCTGAGGAATACGAGTCACCGGAGAAAAAGGCTATTGCATGACAGCCTTGCCGAAAAAGTACCGGATTGAATAGCGTAATCCAAGTGGTCTGAATTGCCGTCTAAACGTGTCAAAGCCCAGCGCTATTGCCTTGATATTTCCTCCTTTTCTATCTCATTGTGTTCCCTCTAACACGCTTCCACGCGACGCCAGCAACACGGCGACACCGCCGCTTTCAAACCCACAAGAAAGCATCCGTTTGCTGATAACAGCGGGGGCGGGCCCACCGCTGCCACCACCAGCACGACATGCTTTCGGTAAATACGCCCTTTCTTTAATCCATTTGACAGCGTTTGATTGCTGTCACCAGTTTGTTCCAACGTGACCTGCTGGCCTATCTTTTTTATTTCGGATACTTTTTCTTGGAAGGAGGGCGAACCCTGTGTACACGCTTATCATTGTAGCTACATTTCGCTGTTTCCTCAAACTCAAACGCACTTAACTTTTTCACCAGGTAAAATAAACTAGTAAACATTCCCATCTTTGGATTTCTTGAGAGCCATCTTAAACGTACCTTAAAGGTAGGTTATCTTGGTTCGTTCTGGAGCCGGCTATTGGTGAACTTCACTAACTCGCTGAATCTGGCAACATGGGGCACCAGTCGGTGTACTAATCCAAGGTGAACTAGTTTAAAATGAAGTGCTCCTAGTGAAGACAAATGTTGCCTTATTTTGAACGCATAATCCCGGCTCGTGTCTGATCTGTTCCTGGACAGGAACAGATCGGACTAGCGGCTCTTCCCTCTACAGGAAGAGTTCCTAGCCAGGTGAGCAGGTGCTACTTTGTCGGTGAAGTTCTCGTTGAGGCAGACTTTCTTCTGAATAGTTTCGTGGAGGTAAGGACGCTTATTCCTGAAATGTTGTGTTCTTCGACAACAAAGGGATGCTGTCGTAGGTTCATCACATACGTTCATCGCAAATTATGGTGTCGTTGAAGGTGTTTCTCCTACATGGAAGTTCTCCAACTATTTCCATAGGAAAACTGTCCCACCTCTTGTATTCCTCCCAATGTTAGTGTTTCATTAAATCATGAACAGTAACGACGTATAAACTGAACGAGTTCTTTTACTGTGTAAGTTAGATGAGGTCGCGTGCCTTCTGTCTTACTCCGCTGTCGTTCCGCTTAGTTCAGCGAAGAATTTTTAGTGTATATAGGACATATTTTCTTTGGTTTTAGATTTGGTCAAAATTACGTTCCGCAGCATTTTTCCTTCTCGGAGAACTTCATGAATTGAAATGCATGAACTCGTGTAACAGGGACAAAGCGGTGGAAACTCGTCTTCCTTTCCAAGGTAAAAAATAATATAAAAAATAAACAAAGCATAAACCCGCAAAGGTATTCTTAAATTACCACACAGGTAAACCACGTGCGACAAAGAAGACAATGCGGTAAGCAGGGTTGGAGGGTGATTGTTGGACCGCTGCATAGGTCCGCATTTTCTTTGTGCTCGTCGATCTACGGGAGAAATGAAAGACGTTGTTTGGATGATTCGCTGAGGGGGCGGAGGTGAAAAACTGTTAAATTACAGGTTGCGACGGGGCGTGGAGGGACCACTTCTTTCGCATACCGCAACACTGAAAAGGGTGTGCAACTGCTCTGCGGTATCCACCATTCACATGGGGACTGGTATGTCGCTCAGCCCTTGGGAAGGGAACTGTGGCAGATGCTGGAATTTCACGAATGGTTAGTGGTGGCTGTGATAATCTGCAAGCGTTTCTGCTACAGGATTTACTCATTGCGAGTTTCGATATTTGCAGGTGGCCCTTGTTAAGTGGCGCTTTCAAGACATTTTCATAGTAATATTTCTGTCGTTCCGGACGGGTTTCAAGTGATATGAAATAGCCCACAGGTTGGTGTTCTTTAATGTCAATCGCAGATCATCTTTTAGCCGATTTGAGCGTGCGGTCCATAGTTCGGAATGACCCTTGGTGGGTTATACTCTGCGATTGCAATCTTGTTTATGTGATCCCAAAAGAAGGTTGAAGGTCAAATATATTTTGTTTTGCCGTAATGTGAATATGATAGAGGATTTCAAAGTGCTAGTTCCAAAAACATTAGATTCAAACGCTTTTTTATACATTAGAAAAATATGCAAAATAAGAACGAAAGTGCAACTTTGATTTTACTTCGAAAACGTACATCATTCGCACGGGTTAGCTCTCGCTGGACGGCTTGACCCAATGCCTTAGAACCATATCCTCGGTGGACACCTGAAAATCCCTCGTCAGTCGAAACGTGGGCCAAGTGCTCCTTTCGCTAGCAATGCAAATCAGATTCGGAATAATTTTCATTATTTGAAAATTGTTTATTGAATTTTTACAAGAAGCACTCAGAAACCAACAGTCGAAAAAAAACCTCTGAGGAACCTTTTTATTTTGATGCGGCCTCTTCTCTTATAGTAAAAACACTACTTGTTTTTTTTTAAGTGGTCTCTTTGAAGACAAGTGGCAACAGTTGAAACATGTCGTAAAGCACCAACCTCCTAAAATGCTGGTTTGAATATAAACTTCACGCAAGTGATCTACATACGTGGATGATCGATTCGATCCGGCGATGGAATCAAAAAACCAAATCAAGACTTCGAAGAGAACGTCTGTGATGATACCTGAGCAGGTAAAGCACAGCTCACTGTTTTCTAAGACGCCGTCTCGATTGTCGGAAGTTGGGTGGGATCTTATCATAGTTGAACACTGTTTGCGATGCTGTTAAAAAAAGAAGATTAGAACCTTTCCTTTGTCGGAGAGGCGCTTTCGATGACTCACAGGCATTCCTCAACTCATATGTCACCAAACTTCACAGCTCAATAAAGCCCATTTGAGACAATTACAAGCGCTTTATGTCACAAATACGTCCATAAAATATCCATTCATACCAAGTAACTAATGATACGAAAACCCTTGATGGTGTGCCGCCTCGCGCCGCGCCTTCGATTGAATGCTCATCGCGTATTGTTTGCCCGGAGGATGTAAGGCCCTCCTCCGACTGGATTTTGAATGTCTTCCATTGTTGACGCCTCTCTTCTCATAGCCAACCGGCGCGACGTCGGTGGGTTCCCGCACCTCACAGAACAAGATGCTTTTACGCTCAATCAGTTTGCCTCGATGAATTTTTGCTTCACCTGGTGACCTTCCCCTGATTCTCGCCTTTCCTTTGCTGTTCCAGATTCCATTCTTGGCGTCGGCATCTCTCAAGATGACCATTAGAGGAGAAGTGGTAAGTGTTTGTTACCCATTGTTAAAGAAGGCTGCTTGCGGGAACATGAAATATGTTTTAAATTTATTGATCTTGCGTATGGAAACATTTCTATGCACTAGGCTGCTTTCCTTCCTCAAAAATCTTAGTGAATCATCGAAATTCTACTACTTTTGTGAAACGACCTATTCAGAATGAATCGAATTTTGCTCAGACAAAAAAAAAAGAAAAGTTAGCCTCTATTTTCATGTGATCATTTGAATGAGTAATACAGACATGGGTATTCTTTTGGTCGATTCAATTTTAGCCCTCGCAATCAAGCCAAAGCAACTTTAAAACCCATGTTTGTTTGTTTTTTTTAAGAAGTTATTTTTATGATTATTTTTCTAATACAAAAGGTTAAAACTGCCCCAAGAACGTCTTTCGGAAAAAAAATTGAAGCGAAAATTCCCAAACATCTGGAAAATAATGATAATGATTTCATCGGCCGATTTTGCTGCATTTTCGAAGAAATATTTTACTTTTCGATTTTTTTAATCAGGGAAAAATCAACTAATGCAAATTGATAAAATTTACGATCTGAATATATTTAAAGTATATTTCATGCAATATGGGTGAGGGCATCCTCGGAGCCAAAAAACACATTTGTTCCTACGTAGCAGGTGTTACCCCCTTCAGTCGTGCAGAACTCGCCTTAAGAATGTTTTCAATCCTTGTGCCGGGCCCTTTCAGACATGGGGATAATCCGGGCAGTGCTGCTGAAAACCCATAGGCTTTTGGCTAAGAAAATAGTGTTTTTTCTTGGGACTCTTTTGCAGTAACCGTGGGTGGACCCGAGGTGGGTGTTCATATCGCTAAGCCCTCACCCAACCGGGTTCTGCATTGTTTTTGTTGGCATTGTTCTGAGACCGCTCTTTTTGCCGTCTGAAAGAGCGCCTCGATCGCTCTCAGGGAGGTTTGTCTAGGATGTGGATTAAATATGATTTCCTATACATGGAAGATTTGTTCGGCGGCTTTGGCGGAGCACTGAAGCTTTGCCCAGCTTTGTCAAGAGGGATTCTGGGCCTTAATGATGTGCTGCTTTTTTTTTCTTGGGCTGCGTGTTATTTTTAGCGATCAACTCAGCCATTTTGCTTTTCATAGGTTCACCTTTCTCCCGTACATCTTTATAATAGACATTTTTTGAAAACCCATACCCTTGTCATGAAGGCTAAACAGTTACATGTAACCTGCTTTCAAAGTAATACTTAAGCTGTATTAAACGAAAGTGGTCATTGAGAGTCTCCCATTGTTGTTCGTAGACTTATCGTTCAACATATTTGAGATGTGACATGATTCAGTTTTACTTTCGTACCCAAAGACGGAGTTATTTATAATGGTTTTTAAATAACGAGTACCATCACTAAAATACCATTTGACAAGTTTAATAACTTTGCTTTGTCAAAAAGCGATAGTGTTATACCTTTCCAAACGTTCAATACGAAGATAATCGCTTGCAAGTGTTTCAAACTTAACCCATAAC
>Ga0058701_10000629_pt1 | contig 23739 bp, 12 predicted proteins | sample AgamicOrMae_FD_97039 | JGI IMG/M metagenome (GOLD analysis project Ga0058701, IMG submission 97039) | Agave microbial communities from Guanajuato, Mexico - Or.Ma.e | ecosystem: Host-associated > Plants > Phyllosphere > Phylloplane/Leaf | place: Guanajuato, Mexico | collected 2012-06-04 | reverse complement strand
TCTCGACACCATCACTGGCAACGTAGCAACGCTAACCACTCGGCCACCGAGAAGACGTCTGACGCCGGTGTTCGGAGGCGTACTTTAGTGACGAGGCCTCGGAGAAAGAAAGAAAGAAAAATGCAGCGGGAACTAAGAATCGAACCCGCGTCGCGAGATTGACAGGCGGACACGCTGACCACTCAGCCACGACACCTTGTTGGCGCCGAACACAAACCTACGCAATAAGAACAAACCCTGATTCTATCAAGGGTGGTAACGAGTCTCCTCACCGCATATTTGCTGCTGCTTTTACAAAAGTCCCGATTGCGCCATGGTGACGGATCTAAACTACGGATAAAAACTTTTCAAATATGCGTTTCTATTCGACAATGGGCTAACAATGTAAGCCAGTGTTAAGGGTTGGCGCCGTTTTTCTGGACAAAGCATCGACAGCTCACAATTTACGGTGTCACGTAACTCAACGCTGGGAGCCAAGCAAGCCACATCAGCTCGCCCTCGCCCCTCTCTCCCTTCCCACCTGTCACCTCAGGCACCAATATACGTCATGCCAACGGGGAGTAGGACCGGGGACTGGGACCAGACACTTGGTCCGGGGAGTGGGCCCAGACACTGGGACCGGAGGTGTGACCCACACCCACACGTTTGCTCTTGAATTCTAATCAGTAAGCGACCCCATATTCTTCCTCCACCCAAACCCCCAAGTCGGAATGCGCTAAGCTTCCACCCAAAACGGCCCGGATAACGGCTACACTATTTACAACAAACATTTCTCTCCGAAAACCGCATTATGAAAACAGCTCTTTGCGCGTCAGTTGTAGACCGATCAAACTTCCGTCACCTTGGCTGACCAGGGTGGCTAAAACTGAATCCACGGGAGAAAAAGAAAAATTGGATCAGCATATCCGAGGAAAACCCTAGAATCAAAGAGGAAAAAAGAAAAAAACTTAAAATTTTCCGAATGATCCTATGAGGTTGTCGCCTTACGGCAATTCAGAAGGAAAAGACGCAACTTTCCTAAGCATCTGTGACAACCCACTTAAATGCCACGGAAGTTTTTATCTTTCAGCCGATTTACGTTTTGAAACTTCCTATAAGCATTTAAAACTTTGATATACATTTCGAAACTTCCAAACCGTAAATCGACTGAACGGTTAAAAATAACTATAGAAATTATCATGAACCTTACACTAAAAAAAAGTGAAAAACAACACTGTTGCTGTGCCTTAACTAACTAGCAAGACGTTTTTTTTTTGGCCTGGCAACTCCAGCCAGCGTTCGCTACGCCGCCCCGAATAGCCCCCCCCACCCCCTCCTACTCAAGCCAGAACATCGTACGGTAATGCTGCTCGCTAATGAGTGCCCAAGCGTCAGCGTACAGTACGCTACGACTTGATTTATAGAAGGTATTAATAACGCCGTGAAATGCCGGCGCCCGGAGAGACCCGGGGGGGGGGGGTCGTCGCTGGGTCCAGGGGGTCTGGCCCAGGGGGGGTCTGGCCCAGGGGGCATCGCGACGCTCTTAGCACTTTCTGCGCGACGCAATTCACGCTGTTCCTCCAGGCATGCAACCGTGCGTCGCGGCAGGGGAGCGAATCAGCTGTGTTTTGACACAGACCAGTATTCCTCACCAGAGTCAAACTGCACTTCACTAAGCAGAGTCCACTTGGCGACGGCGACAGGGAAGAGCTGTAAACGGATGTATTTGGCGAGTCTCCCGGCCAGAGGAATAGTGATGTCATGGGCTCCGTTGATGGTGCCTGACTCGACGTGGCGTACATCTTGCGTCCACGTCTTGTTGTCCATGCTGAACGACGCTATCACCAGACGAGGTGCCTGCAAAAGTAACACGTGATACACGCTAAGTTTCGTGTAACAAACTCCGCGAATCACTTTGCGGACAGCTTGAAATTGCGAAATAAAAACATACCATCGCGTTCTTCACACCTAACCTCTTCTCTTTTTTTTTTTTAAGCCCATCTCCTATCGGAGAAGGGCTTTATAGCTTCGTGCGAGTTCGTATGTATGTATATCGTGTCGTCGTCTTGAGATGTCCACAGATATATTAGCAGGTACCCGCAAAAAGAAATCGGGCGGGCACGCATGATTTTTTAAATTATTCTTTCAAGAAGGGATAAAATTACTTCCCACGCTCGTACAGTTCGTCACACTTCCAAAGTTGCACATGCTGTTCTGTCAAAAAAAATAAACGGGCTGCTTGAAGTAGATAAAGACTAACCTTGGCGCCCTGCGCTGGTCGCTCGTTCACGTGGATGTGGACGGCATTGAATTCACGGGGCTCTGAAAACTGGAAGACAATTTCCAAGGGACGTCCTCTCAGCGATTCGTTCCTCCAGCCAACCCAGCGCAACTCTGGAAACAAGAAGCCTTTATAAAACACTGAGTTATCTTTTGGAGAGTGAGAGAAGACTTGCCAAGTTAACATTTTTTCGAGACACCAAACTTCACACAAACTAACCTATCCCACGCGGCTGTATGTCGATAGGCCTTATCTTCATAACGGAATGAATAATTGAACCAAGAAAGGATACGGGAGGAAGAAAAGTCCTTTCAAATTTGCATTTTATAAGTCCAATTAAATGCACTTGAAATCATAGTCGTATACGACTCGTACTTTTTTTTAAGCATTCCTTCATGCTCCCTGAGAGCCAGGGTTTATCTAAGGGGAGCTGTACAAAAGCAGTTTCAACATATAGGCTATCCTACAAGTTGAATTTTGCTTCCATGCAAAATGATAATATCTTCACATTATAACTCCCGCATTATCACATCCATATAACTGACAGAAAACGTCTAAAAGAGACACACTTAAGGGAGACGCTTCTAGTCGCTCAATCTGAAGAAAACAAAAGGAATCTGAATTAAAGAGAAAAAAGTGATTCTAGAAAGGCCTTTTTCGATGTAATGTCCGACAGACTTGGTTTAGAAACAGCTGCTGTACTTGACAAGAAGAAATACGCTTCCAGGGATTTCAAAACAAAGGCTCCCGGTGCATTCTGCATTCGTTTCTCTTCGAAACAGTATTCGCTCCGCCACTTCTAGGCGTAATCTTCCTACGCAATGCTACAAACTCAAACATAACCAAACTTTTGAGCGACCCGGCGTTTTCCCGGGTTCAAGTGTCCAAGCAATATCCATCCCGGGTTATTCATTCATTAAAAAAACAAATGGATATTCCATGTCCATGCACCATGGATGTCCATTCGATCATTTTCAAGTGAATGGATTTTTCGGCATTGATATTACCATGGATTTTGCACGGATACTTCAACCAGGGTTAGGACTTGTTCCCACCACACTGGCTAGCGGTCTGCATACTGCGAGAACAGATCCGAGAGTATTTCAAGAAACCGGAAATAGACGGAAGAAAACATTTTGCTGAGTGGGCGGTTTCCTCTCACCCAGTGACTAGTTACCTTGGCCATCGAGCTGAAATATCTCGGATCCTTTTCGACCGTCGACGAGCTGGCCGAGAGCGCCGTCGAAACTTTGGTCGGGCAAATCGGCTTTCGGGGCTGTGTACCGGACGATGCTCTCTGGAGAAACAATAATCACTTATTAAAGAAGGCGAACTGACATGAGCTTAAAAGGGGAGCGACTTTGCTGACGGAAAGGCAGCCCGCACTGCTCCGCACTGCTCGCTTGTAAGACCCAACGTTGTATGCAACGCTCAAACGAGACTCGCTCGCAGATTCGCTCCATCGAATCGAACCAACGGAACTAATAATTCGCCCAACACCATCATGTGTTCATCCGCGTTAAGTGTTTTTTAACCTCATACAAATAAATAGGCTTTAAATTTAACGTCGGTATGAACAGAAACGTGGACACACAAATCGCGTCTTTAATTAAAAATGTCTAGTCACAAATAAAATGAATCAGGTAGGTTTGAACATTACTGAAATTGTCTTTCTAAACTCTCTGAAATACTGGTTTTGCATAATTAAGCGAAACGTATTAGCCTCAAATTTTCTTAAGTCCTATATCAGAACCTCCGTAGAAAAAAAGGGAGAATCTATTGACCCGACTGCCCCATTTAAAATGTTTCAGGATGGGTTCCGTGCGCTCACGCCATCTCCCATTTAAAATGTATTAGGTTGGTCCCTTGCTTTAGAGTCTCCCTGTATTAATGTATGTCGGGTCAATAGCAACACCAAACAAAGAACAAAAAAAATACAGAGAGTTTGAAGTTTTCTCGGCGAGATGGAATATGTAGGCAAAATAGTTGCAATGAATTGGAAATATACTGTACGTAGGAGGCAGACTGCTCTGGGGTTGAGATTAACGATGAGTCTTCTCCGCCAGCTGTGCGGTTTTTCGGTCCGTGGATAACCAACACCCACGCTGCCATTGTATAAACCCATTAGCGCGAGAATTAGTTGTAATTAAAGTGAAAAAAGGGAAACTAATTACTACTCACGTTCCCAAGGACAGCCATAGATCTCCACTCTCATGCACACCGTTCGAGGGTGCTCGCTGATTGGCACAAAACGCACTTTGGTTGCGATGAACGGCAAAGACAGCTGCTGCTGCGACACCAGATATGTGTTGCTGTTTCCTTTCAGGATCTGCAACAAGAACGAAATTCGATACTTAATCGTGGAATACTTGCAGTATTTGTAGTGAGATTTACCATTTGGGATTTTACGCAAGATTTTTCCTTTGGCATAATGAAACTGTCTTTAAATTGCATTGAACACCAGAAAATTATAGATTTTCTGTTGCCACGGAAGGAGAAAACATTGCTCTTTTTCATTCCGCTGGCGTTGAAAAACGGTTGCACAGCGGGATAAAGCTAAAAATTGAATCATGACACGAAAAAAAAATCGAAACCGTAAGACTGAAACAATAGGTTCGTCCTCGAAAGCAAGTTAATTTGCGATTTTGAAAGAGCGAGGGAAATTTAAGTTGAACAAAAGCAATCAAGTAGAGGCATTGGAATGTTTTCAACTTGTCCTCGATTCGTTTCCTGCTATGCGTTCCACCTTCCAAGCCGTGACTGCGGTGCGACTGCGTTGCGCCATGAGAGAAGGGCCGCCCTTCTCTCATGGTTGCGCCAACGATCTATCTATCTTCCTCTGGTCCCCAGCAAATTCAAGCCATCCACCGACGCCGAGTGGTACACACACCGCCCACCCCTTCTCCACCCTATTTGCCGTTTCTTTGTCCCTGAAATAAATTAAAGCTGGACGCAAACACGGGCGTCGGGACACAGCGGCCCCCGCTACCCCAATCGACACACACACCTAAGTTTATACGACGATCCACCTGGATTTACAGTACCTGGAAATTCCTTGCTCAACCGATTTCAATTTACCGCTACAACCGATGTCTACCGTTGATTATATGCAAACAATTTGATTCAGGTGCGGAAAAAGACCAAAAAAATGTTTTCATTCAATTTTTTGGAGCCAATATTTTTGAAAGGACAGTATAACACTTTCGTTGTCATATTCTGACGTTTTCCAAAAGGTTTAAGGCACCAAAGCACCGAGAAAAGTAGGTTGGTAAAGTTTACCCAAAGTTAACTAAAACGTGCGAAAGCCAAACTTGGCAAGTAATCGCTGACAGGTTTGCTCGTAAACGTTACCGTTACACAGCACTGTTTACAGTAACGTTTTCTGGAAAATCTGGTAACGTATACTGGCCGAGTTGGCTGTCGCTTTTTTTTACTAATTTTTAATACACTTAATTAACCCATAGCAGCCTAAAGTATTTGGAGTGGAATTCCGCTTGAGAAAAATTCGAAGGATTTTCCCCATTAAATAGCGCAACTTTAAGTTTTGGAAAATGCGTATATTATTAAATTTCAGGTTTCCAAAGGGGTGATATATTTTAAATTGTGACAATACTGATCTAAAAAGATCCTCTAAAATAAATTTTTCTGTTTCCGAACGGCATCGCTGGGCGGTAGTGGATTTTAACTTGCGCAGTTTTTTTCCGCGAATCAATGCCCTTACCTTGAGATTTTTTTCCAACAAAGGAGGATTTTACTTAGGTTCAAAAGCACTCTGTGCGATCTGATGATTCCCAGAAAACACATCTAGCTCGGCTAACAATCAGCTTATGATTAATTAGACTGGGTTCCGTTAGGTTGAAAACCTTCCCGTTCGTCCTTCAAACCTATTCCCACCGAAAAACGAACCAGTAAGGACGCTCCGAATATTTGACTTACATTTTCTCCTTTGTGGTCCTTGTAGGTGACCCAGGATGGCAGACCGGGCCGCCAGTACTCGAGTAAGAACGTCTCGGTGTACTCGCGTCCGACGCCGTTCCCGAAGCGGCCCTGGGTCGCCGTCCAGGTGATCATGTGCTCTCTCTGGAGATCCACCTCCAGGAATTCGCGGATGGTGCTGCTGATTTGCGATTTCGGGCACCACGCACCACCGTTCAGTTCTTGCCGAATTCTGAAACAGGAAAGTGAATCATAAATAGAAAATTAAAAAAAATTAATGTTAAGAAAAATTAATTTAAAAATGTGCATCAACCCGAACAAAATCACAAAGAATCAGAGGCTGCTAAATTTATGAAGGCGACGACAGGCTGAGTTATGGTTTCGGGTCTCACACCGCTGGGTTTAGAGTTGGAAGATGGAACACAAATGATAGAAAATGCAACGCGTTAAAGTGAAAGTGAGTACATATTCGAGCCAGAGCGGAAATCCCGCCAAGGCACAAATAGGCAACCCGCACGACATGCACGTGTCCAGATTGCCTATGCAGACTTCGGTGGGCGCGCTGCTGACAATCACTTCCTGTTCCATGGGCAAAGTTGCTTTTGTTTCGACCCAATTTCAAAGCTTTTCAACAAAAAAAGACGACGATTAGTATACCAATTTTTCCCGCAACAAAGCTACACTCAAGTTAAAAACATAAAATTGGAAAATCATGCTGGATGGGTTGTGGAAAGCGCGTTCATAGGTACCAGTACCTACGTTTAACTCGAAACTCTTTTGCCACCCACATTGCTTTTCGAAGGCTCCTCACTTCAATCTTACTCCTTTCGGCTGCAAGCCTCATGTCGCTTTTTCGCAGATGGCTAAACGACATCAGGCTAAGCGATAAGTTCTTTGCCTCGCGTGCCGCTATACTTGAATCCCGAAAGGTAAAACAGAGTAGAAAACGTTTAAAATGCAGAGAGAGGATGCTAAAAATTGCATTTACGGAGCGGTTGTTTGAACCTCGTGAGTTAGGCGGAGCCTCTTCAGGAATTACCAGAAGACCTCTGGGGTAAACTATCGGGCGTTACTCTTATTGCCAGCGAGCAGAGCGCTGCGTTGCGCTGTGTTGCAGACCGTTTCGTTTGGGTCCTAAGATGCTGTGTCGGCAGCCCCGCAGGGAAAATGGGCCGAGTTATGCTGGGTCCAAGACTTGCTGCGCTGCGGGCTCCCACGGGCGAGTAACTCTTAGTCCGAGGGAAAGTCCGATTCCGGCCGCTCGCCGTGCCTTGATTGATAAGGCTGTTTCTTGCGAAATAAACCGCTTTCACTTCCTACTCTCTGAGATTCGGGCAAGCAGACATCAGTCTACACTGAATCAGTAAGAGTCTGAGAATCAGTAAAATTTCACTGATTTTCAGTCAATATAGCACCACTGAATTTTCTCAGTGAGAAACTCTGAAATTCAGCGAATTTTAACTGACTCTGAGACTCTCACAGATTCAAATTTAAAGTGGGTTTTACAATCCAAGAGTGTTTTCTTTTACGGAAATATATGAGTATAATATGTTTTACTTTTAAGACTCTATTTGCACCCTGTTAATTACAATATAATTTAGGTCAGTTCCATTCGCACGCCAATGGTTAATACAAGGGAGACTTGAACGCACGGAAACCAACCTAATGCGTTTTGAATAGAGCAGTGTGTAAATAGTCACTTCGTTAAAAATGGTATCTGAACTTTTAGAACAGGAAAAAACCTTCATGCGTCCATGGACTGCCAAAAGATTCAATGTTTCCTCTAATACGCACGCACTTTGTACAAGTTTTAAAAAAATAGTCTTCCACAAGATTTCTCTAAATCTAATTCGCAGCTATTTTTGGGTGGGTGCAGCACGGCACAGGCGCCGTGCACACACGGTTGCCTACCCTCCGTTCGCCCGAGGCGCTGTTTTCGTTGCAAATTAGCAGTGAATTTTAATAGTGCACTTGTTGCGAGCCGGTCTCGCCGGAAGCTAGTCACGTCGGCTCGGAAGGATACGAGGAGCACGGCTGCAACAATCGTGCCCCGCAAGCGGTCACGTGTCACACCAAAAACATGCTCACGTCCCTCCTGCACGCGAACGTGTTAAGAAGCGTCTATGCTCAGAGGTAAACATTATCAGGGAATTTGAGCTTTAATAGCAGGTACGAGGTGCCATGCCAATTTATAGGCTTTATCAACAGCTATTCAGCGCTCCACATACGTCAGATAATTGTTACGAGGGGTTCTGCGGGATGTGCCTGTGTTTCAGCCACGTGTTAAAAGGGTCCCTTCGGGTTTGCGGTCTCTACAAATGATAACATCCAATGAGTACATTAGCCGCCGCTATTTCGCCCCACTATAGATTTGCTGCATTAATGGTTGCACTCTCTGCCTCTTTTGCCCTATCTTTCGTATTCAAGCCAAGGTGGTAATACCAAGGGGTAACACCTTGCTGAAAATCTCTACACCGGATATCAGGATATCGGCCGGATATCAGGATATCAGCCGGATACCACAGGTATAATAAACGGATATCAAGAGAAAATTGATCAAATTTTAATTAAATATCTGACAGATTTCAGCAGAATATTGAAAAATTAATGCCGGATACCTAAATATTAGCCAGATATCAGAAGACAGAGATCAGAGAGTAAACAACTTGAAAAATCGCTGAAAACTGCCATGTTTCGATCGAATACAAGAGCCGGATATCAAGGATATCAACCGGATACCAGCCAGATATGACGGCGTTCTGTACACCGAAAATCATGAGTTGTCACCCCATGGATAATACTAAAGTATTTGAACACGGAAGACCTTGCGCTCAGTCAGGTCAAATAAATATTGTATTGCCAATATAAATTTCTAAAAAAAAGTTCCTAGATGTAAATGCAACACGATTTCGCGATTCTACTGGACCCTTGTTTGGGGATAAGTGACGACTTCGAAATACATTCAACACTATACCTTACACGCGGATTTTTAGGGGTGGAGAATATTTCCAAAACCAACCACGAATGGTTTATTTGAACGATTTGGTATTCCGAAAACCTCAACATGGGTCAAAACATGCCATCCTCAGCGCAGGAAAATTCTTCTCCTCGCCTCGAACAAGAGACAAAAGTGACTTCAAAGTGTTTAAACAACATGTTGGCAAATGTGGTCTCAGAAGCGGCATCATGGCCGAGCTTAGGTAGTTGATCCTCAAAGAAAAAACCACCCCTGAGGCCACAATAGAGGTCTTTAGCTTGAGCTCACTTCATGTAAACCAGCAGCGAACGCTAAACAAAGGAGACGGCTTTCCTCCAAGCAGACACGCCTTGTCTCAAATTGTAAATTTAGAAGCTTGCGTCGTTTCATCACTGAGGAGTGATGACGCACCTAACCTAACTTTTTGTCCCCAAGCCTAACGCCGCTTTCTCGCTGCTGAATAGAGGTGGACTGCAAATCGTGGGCAATCCCAAGTTTTAAGTTTATACAGCGTACAAAAATGGAATGAACACAGCAAAAAAAAAAACGTTTTGGGCAAGGCTATGCCTGTTTTGGGTATGAAACTAAAACGGAGTTAGTGCGTACTTTGGTAATTTTTCAATGTACACCTATGTCCAGTCACTTCAATGGAAAGCTCTCGCCGAGACCTTTTGAATGATATGTCTGAAAATAGGCCTATCTTGAGGAATAAGCAAAATACGTACCACATCCGTTTTGGTTTCACACCCAAAACAGGTATAGCATTCCCCAACACGGGGGTTTAGTGTCTTCTGTGAAGTTATAAAAGCTTGGAAACAAACCTTGCATTTTGAGGGCCGACTGATTTCGCCTCAAACGTCGAAGACGCAGAGATGGCTGTGTCTGGGATGCGACCAGCTTCCATGCCCAAGGGGTTCGAGCAGCCTCCTGAAACAAAAAACGATTCAAATCGTATCTAAAGTCCTTTTAAAGCTTCGAGATTATTGTCTCGACCGTCCCGATTCTCCCATCTGGAAATTTTTCCGCGCTTGGTTAATACCCCCTTTCTCGGAGGGGGGGTACATTTTTAAGATGGGTTCACACGAACCCATCTTAAAAATGTGGGCCTCAAAAATCGCGAGATAACGCTTGAGGCCAATCCAACAAACTTGAAAAGAGCAGGCAATAAGATGCGGGCGAAAAAATAAATGGGAAACGGGAGCAGCGTGGCAGAATATCTCGGGGCGGTGCGTAAATTATGTATCTTGGTCAACGAACTTGTGTTCGTTTAGAAAAGTTGCCAGAAAAAGTTTACGTCTGTGAGGCAAAAGCACACCGATGTATAGTTACGCAGAACAGAGTTTGAAGCTAAAATGAAAACTGGTACTAGCGGTCTCAAAAGTATTGATCGCTTTAACTATTTCAAACTTTCAGAACTGTGGAACGGGAAGAGATACGACAAGAAAGCTACGAACAAATTGGGAGATCTCTTGAAGATCTTGCGATTTTATTCTGTACGTATCTGACGTATCTCTCTCCGTTTCAAAGTTACGGTCGTTTGAAAAAATTGTAGCGATCAAAACTTTTATGACACTTATAGCACAATACATATCTAAAACAGAGGATGGTATCATAACCTGCTGCACAACCAACTAAAAGAAAGGTGGTCTCAAAACCCACTGTTGCTCCCTGAGCAAATGCAACCCTTCCATGTTTCTGCAGTTTTCCTTAGAGCTATGTTCGGTTTGAGGCTGAATTAGAATAAGGTTATATAAAAAAGGTACGTTAGGGGAAGTTAGATAACGGGTTATTAATCAGAGTGGGAGAAAGGAGGTTCGGCTAGGTAGGGTTATGAGGAGGTTGGAGGAGGTTCGGGGAAAGTCGGGAAATGAGGTCAGAAGAAGTTAAGTTCCGAAAAAATTAGGTTAGGATGGAGGTCAGATTAGGTTAGGTCAGGGAAGGTTAGATAAGGTTATGATTACGTTTGGCTCAGAGAAGATGAGGGAAGGTCAGGTTGCATTTCGACGGAGGAAAAACGGCTATAACTTGAGAGCCTGAGCAATCCGCGATACGGGGCTGTGAGGGCTCGCCTCGCGATTCCTCAATCAAGGGAAAAAATGGCGATCGCAGGGAAAATATTTTGTTAGGTCCGCACCGCAGCGAGAAAAATAAATCGCATTCGCAGAAGAGGAAGCATTGAAACGTGGCTGATGCAGCGTTTATTTGTGGGCCGATCAGCTCGCAGCGGCCGGGCCGAACCAGCCGTCGGCATAAACAGCCGAGCCGCGGCCACACACAAGTTTGCAAATAAAGCGGAGCGCGAGGGGTGGGGGAGCACCATGCCAGGGGCCTAATCAATAATTGAAAGTTTCATAAATATTATAAGAGAATCAGTGGTGTCCTTTGTTTCTATGTGAGGTTAGCTAGCGACGGCGAATTTCCCCCGGGAAAGCAGCGCCCTACCGCGACCCCTCCACAGCCACCCACAGGATATCTAACTCACAATCCCGCTCAGAACCCGGAGTACCTAATAAATAAGGTAACCGCTTTCATGGTTCTAACCTCAAAACAGAAACGTTGGAGGGAATGATTTATCACTCTACGTTTTAAGTGTTCCATTTCTTTCTTAAAGGTTTCATTTGTGGCCTAGGCGAGAGAACGAAAGCGTAGGGAACCTTATGTGGGTAGCTGTCATAAGCGCCAAAAACCACAAGCGCCAACGCCGCAAGCGCCAATCCGTAACCGCCAAACGAGAAACGTCGCAAACGCCAAAGGTATTAACCGCAATACTAACCTTACCTCACTTAACCTAGCTTAGCCTAACCTAACTTGACCTGACCTAACCTAACCTATACGAACTTTGGCGTTTGCGACTTCTCTCGTTTGGCGGTTACGGACAGGCGCTTGCGGCGTTGGCGCTTGTGGTTTTTGGCGCTATCGAATGCCCCCCCCCCTTATCTAACCTATCGTCGGCGAGCCTGAAACTGCTGTGGTGGCAATGTTGCCGATAAATACAAGGCGTCAGGCGCAGCAACAACTATATGAGGTTTTGCTGCGGAACACAATAGGCAAGAGATATAACCTAAACTAGGTCAACCTGACCCAACGAAAAGGTATGTCATTCCTCAAAATAGGACAGCCAAGTTGGAATACGAGAGGTGGAAAACGCATAACCTTTAATACACCTATAAACAAATGTGGTGTTTTTGAATTATCAGACCACCTCACAAGGTAGGGGAAGTTTCTAGTCCAATTTTGACTAGACCCGTTTTACTCGAATCGCTGTGTGCAGTGCACCTCGGTTGAGTTGAGAATCTAGAGCCCTCTTCTCTGTGTTAATATTTCTCGCCTAAACCATCTCATTGCTTATCTTGTGAATAATGCTGTAAGACCCTATTCAGCTCATTACCGTCCTATTGTTCAATGATCGGTTCTGAGGTTCTTATTAGAAGCCGACAGAGTCTATTGATGAAAATGAAGTCACTTCCCAATCAGAGACCAAGGGACTTCCGATGTATCGATCATTTTTGCTTCTAGAGTCCATGTATTACGATGCATTAGCGCTGCAGGCGTTCCTGTCAGTGGAACCTCTTCGGTTAGCGATCCGATTCGAGCGAGGAAGATGGCAATAGCTGGAAGGCGGCTTCGGGAAGGAGACAGTGAGTCCATGAGTGGGGAAGGGGTGTCCTGTGGTGACCGACACCGAGAGGTGACCCAAAAGGGCAGGACCCCCCCCTCTCTCTCTCCTGCCCGCGTTGCACCACTCAGCTAACTGAATTTTGCTAACCTAGTGCGCTTCAAAACTTTGTAATTACGTTTGACGCCCTTGGCGAAGAGGTCAAGCAATGGCGATAGGGAATGACAACAGCCACCGATACATGACGTATTCTAGATTAATTGAACTCATGCGATAGCAGGAGAAAGACGCTTCCTTTCGAAAAACAGGAAATACGAAGCGAAACTAGGATAATCAGTCCGACACAAAATTCGTCCGACACGCCAGATAAGTTTAATAGGAAATTAGTCCGACACGGTCGATGACGGAAGAGGTCCGACACGGAAATGGTCCGACATGAGTCCGCCATATTGTCCGACAATAACGTTTTTCAACAAAGCTGCTAGCCCAATCCAACTCCTCTTCTGTCAAGTAAGAGAACCCACTTCGTTTCGGACAACTTCGGTGTCGGATAACATTCTCTTATCCGCCGAAGTTTCAATCTACCTTCGAGATAAAAGTGTCCAAATGAAGAGATTTCCCTTTTGCACTTCACAACTGCTTCCAAGTATCGGATAGGGCCTCCTCCCAGATAAACGGGAGATTGAAGGGAAGGCGTCAATCAAAACGTAGGAAATCTCATCAGAGAATATCTCTCGTTTCCATAGTCAAAGTTTGCGTAAATCACAAAGTTCAGAACAATTTTCGCAACTTTGTGCATGTTTCTTATATCAGGCAGTTTGCAAATCCGATAAAGTTTTTTCGTCCTCTTTTTAGAGAACCCATTGATGAATTCCAGCCTATTGAGAGCTCGTTTTGGATAATACGTTAACGTCACAAACACTTTTTCTTAAAGGACAGTGAAAACATTTCAGCGTCCGTATAAAGATACGATCTTATTTTTTCGTATTTTATTTTATGGACAGTGTTTAAGTTTCTATGATTTGTTGTTCAATAAAAAAGGTTTTGTCATGATCGAGTGTTTCGGTGAATGGGTCTTATTTCGTTCAAAATTTTAAGTTTATAAACTGCCTTGAAATTTTTGTTATCGTATTATTTTATTTGTCGTATCATGCGCGTCGTTCATCATGCGCAGTCGATAGCGCATCAGAAACAGAGCCGAAGGTCTTCCATATTCCCTGTAAAATCAACTCGCTCTAGGTACCGATTTATTTGTCGATTCTCAAGTTCGACCCACAAAATGAATTGATGAACACCTCATTTGGATGTGTTATACTGTACAATTTCCGTATTGAACGAAATAATACCCATTTAGAAGAGGGCTTGAAGATGGTTAAACTATTTTATATCGAGCTACACTGAAATTTTGAACCCCCAGAAGATTTGCGACTTCTCCTTGTAATTAAGATGAAGTTAGGTAAGGTTAGTGATATCAGTATGTCCTTACCGGGGTCCTGCGGGGAGTCTGCGATGCCCGGAGCGGCCGAATGTAGGAACACTAGGAGAAAGGCCTCATAGAACAGCGCAAGGCGTGCGCAACGTGGCGACATCTTGAAATGCTCTTCTCTGCGAGCACTTTTTGGAATCACAGGAAAAACTAGGTAAAGTGGTCATCTCTGGTAATCTTCCTTGGCGTCGATTCGCAGCATCCCACGGAGAATTCCCTCGTCGGACTCATTTTGCCGCCTCCTTGATTCAAACTACATCCCGAACTGGCGACGAACTCCCCTGGGAAAGGCCGCGATGATTTGGCGGGGGCTGGACTTCAGCAACCTACGAACAGAAAAGAAAAACAAGTCTTGAATGGGAATGGTTGTGAATAGACTAAAATGCGTTCCCACCCACGACAATACTTAAGAAGAACGCGACTTGGAAATACGTTCAAAAAAAGTAAAAATTAAGTATCCTTGCGCGTTAAATTGCGCGTATTACGGGGTAAAGTCAATGAATCTTGGTGGTTGTCCCGACCTAGCGAACGTTCGGAGAATTGCAGCAATAAAATGAGCATCGCCACCAAAACCATAGCCAGTTGAATACCTGTGACTTTAATTACGGACCCGAATAGGGTCCCTGCCTCGGCCCAGAAGCGGAGGTGCAATGCTGGGGCGCGTCCCGAACCGGTGCTGCCACGCCGGATATTGTACCTGCAGGCAATTCGTTATGGGACTTCGAATAAGATGTGCGACTTTCCAGTCGTGCCCACTTGGGAAAAGCTTCCACCAGCCCGCTTCTAGGCACCACATTTCAGTAGATCGGACTGTTAACCAAACTTACGCTCAACTGACTTAGATGAACAAATATTATTGGCAGTGATGTGTACGCTCTAAATTTGAATCAGTGAGAGTGCCGCGATCTCTCCAATGAAAAAAATCGACCAGCTACAAATGCACGTTTCAAAAATCGATGAAATGAACGCGTTCGCTTGAAAAAACGATCAACTGCTTATTACCTAAAATTTACTGCATTTCATTTAATATAGCACCACTGACTGAGGGGTGCTATATTGAATCTAGTGAATTTTCACTGAATCTCAGAGACTCACTGATTCAAATTTCGAGTGTGCCGGTCGAGAAGACGTAAGCGTCCTGTACGGTACAGTGGGCCACAAAAGTCATGACCCTTGCAATATTTCTTATGGGATAATGACAGGGGTCATGACTTTCGCAGCCCACGATACAACTCAGAGCCGTTTAAGACTAATAATTGCTTGAGTAAAGATCACTGTCTTGACGCGAAAGCCTAATCAAACAGAAAGTGTGGTAAAATATTAAAGCAAATTTATTTTGTGTTGGCGCGCGGCGCCGCTATTTCCCCGGCCGCGTCGCGGAACAAACATGCAATTTCCAGCTTTATTGAAAAATCCGGCGATTACTATTCCGCGCACGGAAAAATATAAAACATGAACGGCGCCTTTTTCGATTGAGCAGCTGGCTGCGTCGCGGCCGCGCCTCTTGAATGCCCCATCCCATCTTTCCATTGCCCGTTATTCCCTTTTCACCTGCTCGCTTTCTTTTCACCTGCTTTCTCCGCTCATTTCTTTTCAGCTGCCTTCTTCGCATATGCTTCCCGCTTCGGGAAACTATTTCCACGGAGCTATGTCTGTGTACGGTAATGATTTAGCGCACTGATCGCGGATAAAAAGATGTCGATACATCTACAGAATCCAATCGCATTCGGGAATATTTCTATTCTATACGAATTGACGGCATTTGGCTTGCACTCGGTTCGCTTCAATCCCTGCACTATTCAGACGCATTAGTGACAATTTCGATTGCTATTGCGCCTACTTGTGCGCAAGGCTTTTGATTCCACTTGAGCCGCCTGGATGCCCCGCCAAAAGCGATTTCCAATAAATGCATACGGCTACCCAAAGGTGCGCCCGGATTCCTCCCTAAAACTAACTTTACCTAACCTAACCTTCCAAACGGAGAAAAGTAATTGAGGGTGTTGCCATTGACCCGACATGCATGCATGTGGGACACGTTCCTTAAAATGATTTGAAGACAAAATCTTTAAGTTCAAAAAGTCATCAGTATTTTTTTTCTAGAAAAATATTGCTGGTTTTGAATATTTTCTAGAGCAGAAATATACACCCAAACAAAATCGACCATACACATCCAAAACCTATTTTTGAGATTAAAAAAAAAAATAAATAACCTACAGGATACAATAAGGGCTAGCTGATATGGTTCGAGCGTAACCTCTAATGTTACCGCCTTGCTATCTCACATCAACTCAATTCAGTCCAGCGTGAGTAATGTTATTCGACCCTTGGTTAACCCTGACATAACCAAACTTACTATAAAACTCAGCTTATCCTAACACGATTATTCTAGCTCGGACCACATCTAGTCATTTTATTAATAATTTCACGGAACATAATGACCTTGTTGGAGTAATTTTAACGTAGAGAACTCTTCTTAACGTGTTCAGTGGTCAGCGAATAATGGGAATAGCCACTGGACACTATCCGTTGGATCAAACCAAGCTTTGAGTAACTTCGGATAAAAGGGACAAAACTGGTGTGACCGTATGAAGAGCACTCCCAAAATAACATGGAATACACTACGCTAAGAAAATTTTAAGGAATAATTTTATTCCTCGTTTTGATTAAATTCTTTAATTAAATTATCAAACGACATACAACGGCGTAGAATAACCACTATTCTAATCAAATGACAAAGCTTAAATCTACTATGGTTGGTGAAAAATTCCTTTAAATAACGATTTTCCACGGCCGCACGTCTATAAAAATCTAGAGTCCCACCCCACGAGGCGGGAGTTTCCTTTTTTGCCAAGGAGGCAGTGTTTCCCTTCATTAGGCAAAGGACGAGTTCATTGGACAATGGCGAATTTATCTAATCACCTGCTCAACGGCCCACGCACATAACAGGTGACGAGAGACGAAAGAAACAAAATAGAGACGCCGACAGAGTCTCTTGGCAGGGACGAAGCCCGCCTCATTTACATGGACGTGTCCTTTCCTTTCTCGCTTTTGCGTGTATTTTTAATACAGCCGTATCTTTTTCTCTCTCTTTCTCGCGCCTTAATCCTTTTTTTTTTCGTCAACGGGAAATTCTTACCTCAGCGCTTTATTTCTATGAAATCCGTAACCAGCACAGTGCGATAAGAAAATATGCATTAACATGGGTGGGCTCCCAGATGAATATGTATATCAATTTGTTCCCGAGATGTGCTCAAAAAAGATTAATTTCAAAGAATTAGCGAAAGCATTCGGTATTTTTAATACTCTATAAATTCTTCATAAAAGGAAAATGCAAAAGTCCCGTATTATCAAAGACAAAAAAAAGGGGGGGGGTTCCTCCTGCAACCACCTAGACACCCGTGTGTTGCGGTTGCCTACCTTCGCTCGGCAGCCGTGCAAAGATAAGCAGTCGCGACACACCGTTGTGTAGGCAGTTGCACGAGGAACCCTTTTTTTCTGTTCTGTTCTCTGTTTATGATGCTACAGACTTTTATTGATAAATAAAGCTGATTATATGCATTCAGTCGAGAAAAGCGCACAGTGAGCTTAAATAGCACCACTGAAATAATGCAGTGGTTCTATATTGACTGAAATACTGTGAATAATTTTCACTGAAACTCGGAGATTCTCACTGATTCAAAGTTGGAGTGAACATAGCAAACTTGGAAGGTAATCTATTTTTTTCGTTGCACTTCCGTAGCGCACGCATTTCCGGGAGCACGCTGATAGCCTATACGATTCCCTTTTCCGGAAGGCACTGATCCGAGTGCTTCACCAAGACGTAACAGAATCGTTACTGTAAATAGAGGCCATCGAGGTGAACTGGCAGTTCCGACTATTTTGCCGGAGTATTCGTCGTTATTGGCCGGCGAGTGAAGGGGGGGGGCTCGGGGCGCGCCAACAGACAGTCGTGGCGTCACAGCCTCCGGCGAACACCATCTCTATAGCAGACTATGCCAACTTGCGGTACACTGAGCGCTTTCTGCGGGGCTTCCCAGTCGAAGCCTTACGTTCATGATTAGGTTTTAGGACACTTATCCGTTATCGCTGAGAACTGACAGAGCAATTGATTCAATACATGTTTCAATAGTGTGTCCGCATACGTCGCAATACAAAGGTTTACAAATCTCCAATGGTCTAGTTTTCGAATGAAGAAATAGCGAAAAAGGAAATTATAAAGGTCAGGCAAGTAAATGTTTCTATAGATTTAGCAGCTTTTCTGCCCAAAATATTTAATTTAAAATATTTAAAATGTGTCATCAATACTGCGAAGTCGACTTTTTTAATATTAACATTTTCCGGTTTTCAAAAAACCGTATCGAAATATTAGCTTCCAATAATTCCAAGTCGTGTTTTTTAGACTGCTTAAAACATAATTATTTAAACAATATTCAAAATCCTCAGTTATGAATTTTCCTAAAAAAAGGAATAAAATATAAAAAAAGATGAAATAAAAGGAAATGAATTAATCAACACACTTTCCTGAAATAAAGAAAAATAATTAACTGGATATTTTCGGGAGTCGAATTCAATTCAAAAGTTGTGTTTTTTTTTTAATGTTTGAATACAGTTAAACAAATTTTGAGATGCTAAAAATAATTTTTCGTAAGTTTAAAGTGGGACTTAAATACATTTTAAAGAATTTCAATATATTTTGAGTGCATCTTACGTTGAAAGTCGAAGGGTATAGATAGATATCAAAATGAACAAGAAAATAATTGGGACGTGAAGTATACGATATAAATTTTGTGTCAAGTAGGTTCTAAAACGATTTTGAGGAGTCAGCTTTTTTTTAACTCGGTTTTATGGACAGGCGCATAGAAATCGCTATCCTAATACACAAAAGCGAATCTCCTGTCTGCGCCATACATCAGTCCACCCCGAGAATCCGCAGGCTCCTAAAGCCCGTTATCTTCTTCTCAGTCACACTCCGTATCACCTAACCTCGCCTCTCCAGCCGGCCGCACCGCACGGCGCGTCGCGGTGATACATTGACGGATGAGTGCGGGGCCACGACTAGAGGATCACCAATCACCTGCTATCACCTTCGAGGAGCGGAACTGGTGATAAGAGAATCACCAGCAGGCAGGATCGCCTGTCTTTTGAGTCGGAGCCCTTTCTGCCCCCCCCCCTCCCGCCCGTTCCAGGTCACCTCTTTACAAAGAGGATCTTTTCTTTATCTGCGGCCAACTTTGAGGAAACATACCGATGCTTACCTCAGCCGCTTGCTAACAAATTATTGTTCACGAGAAAGGGCTTAACGACACGACTTGGATGCGAAATACAACTCGAAGGGAAAGCGCTCTCTGAATTTACAGGGGTTGTATTTTCAACCGTCCGTTGCCAAATCCAGCACACCGACGCGTGCACCTAACCTAACTGAGGGAATCTGCACTAACCCTTCTATACTTAGGATCATTAGTTCATTACAACAAGAGATTATGGCCTACCTAAAAGAGTGCTTTTCTAAATTTGAATCAATGAGTCTCTGAGATTAAGTGAAAATTGATTTCAGTCAATACCGCATTAATGAAAAAATTCAGTGGTGCTATATTAGCTGAAATTTAATGAAATTATTTCACTGAATGTAACAGACTCTCACTGGTTCAAATTTAGGGTACGACTAAACGAAATAGATTCGCGCGTGGGGCTGTCGCGACACAGGCTGAGAATTCCCCGACCGAAGTTATACTGGATCAACAAAAAAATATCGACGTTGGCTACTTGAGTGTTTCTTCGGACGGTGAAATGCGTCTTAGGCATATCTGTCCTCTTCTTTAGCATTAACAATATCGTTTATGGTTATCGAGAAGGGCGGCCGCCGCGCCGGGGGGCGCGAGCCAAGAAAAACAGCGCAAGAAATGATAGCCAGCCGTATGAAAGGAAAAAGGTGTGTTTGTTGTCGGGTCCGGTCTGCCCGTCCTGTGCGCTGCAGAGAAAACAGGCTTGCTGATGGCCCCGGAAAGAAATCGGGGGGGGGTCCCATCCAACCTCGCCCTTGCCTTCGCGATATTCATACTTGAGTATACACACATGCGCGCGCTTTGCAAACCCGCTAGAATATTCAGCGCCCCTGCCGTAATTTAATCTACGTTTTGCTGGCCCCGGGCGACGTGAGGAAATAAGCTTGTTTTGTGTTATAAGCCTTATGATCTAATTAGAAAAAACTAGGTCATTATTAGGTAACAATTATTTAATTATAAGAAAAAGGTTTAGGCCACCGGTAATTTTGCTTCTACGCGACAAATATTTAATAACTGAAAAGGAAAATTACGTTTTTTCTCTTCCTCACTACATTTTTTCCACACGCGGAAAAAATAGGTTTTACTAGACAAAATACGGATTTGGGTTTGAAAGCCGGGTTTTGAACTTACATTTTCACGTTGATGAGAACTGGGCAGTATCACAGCCTGAAACAGAAAAGAAAGATTTATTACGTGGGTGCAAAAGTGCGCGACAATAAAAAATCTAGGATGTGTCAAGAGGTTCGCTATATAGTGCCGCAAGCTCAAGTTCCAAAGTTGTAGTCTCTTTATACTAGTTGTTCATCAACTCCAGTATAACATTCACGGTACAAGACTCCGGTTTTGGGGAATGCTATACCTGGTTGGGGTCTGAAACTAAAACGGGTTTGGTACGTAGGCCTATTTGAGTTATTCCTCAAGATAGCCCCTGTTCGGCCATATCATCCGAAAGGTCTCGGTGAAAGCTTCCCATTGGTGTGGCCGAACAACGGTCTATGTTGAAAAATGACCAAAATACGTACTACCCCCGGTTTAGTTTCACAGCCAAAACAGGTACGCGGGGGGTTTGTTTTTCCTGTGATTGTACCCGGGTTTTAAGTAGGGTGAACTTAAAGGAAATACGCGGTCATGCAATGAAAGATTTCACTGTAGAACACGATACAAAATGCAACCTGTAATAATTAAAGCGAGTCTAAAATAGCTCGCGCGAGACTGTCGTGAGACCAGCTAATAAAAATTCCCAATCTGAGTAAAAAAAAATCCAAAACGATAAGAATTTCCATCTCTGGGATTAGAATCCCAAAGATGGCAAAAAGGAAGCTGTACTAATGGATAGCCAGTGCTCGACATTTACCTCGGGTCCTTTTTTCTGTTCATAGAGTAAGAAAAAAAAGAGGAAGTTAAGGCACGAAATCCGCGCAACGCACAATGTTGAAGTCGCGAGAGCTTATTGAGGTCGGCAAAAAAATCCCGCAGGTTTCTTTGAAATAATTCAGCTCCCTGAGCAGCAAGATCAGAAATTAATCAAATATCGAGAAGATAAGCCGGCGAAATCAAAGTGCGACAGATCAAAGACAGAAGCCAGTGGACTCGCAACAATAAAGAAGAAGCCATAGGCATCCACGCGCTAAAGCCCGTGATCCACCCACGAAGGAATTCTCACAGCCTTATTCACTAAACTACAAAGCGTCGGAGAGGAACTGGAAAATCCCGAGCGGGAGTAAGTCCCCCCCCACCATGGCACCTCAGCAGGCCTCAGCACCAGACTCACAGCGATAAATCTCGAAGGGCGAAATAATCGAATATGAGTCAACATAGAACTTCAATAACACCCACTAGACGCACTTTAACGTAGGCACGGCTTCTTGGAAACGTCTCTCAACGCTTCCCTTCAAAGACACTTTCATGAACATTATACAATTTCTCATACGTTATTTCGCAAATCAGTGACATGGGCGCCCTAGGGGATTGGGCTTTCAAAATGTGTGTTCTTCGAGGAATCAAGAACCTACGTCCACTGTATCAAGGGGGCCGGGAGAAGATCACCATAGAAGTGTTGATAACCGACTTTTAATCTCCCACGCCGGCCGGCAGTGTAGTCTGAAAAAGGAGTCGCAACAATGGAGAAGTTTTAATTTATGTCAGGGATTCGATCCATCTGTCCTGTAGGAGAGAAACCTCCAAATCCAGTGGGGGAATGGGGAGGGGAGGGGAGGCAGGGTAAATGGAAAATGTGTGTTGTCGCAGTCAGCTCTCCCCCTCTCCCTGTCTCTCCCGGGATGGGACAATTCTCTCGTCTCTTTCTTTTTCCCGCACCAATCTCCCCTTTTCGAACCCTTTCATTACGGTTCCTTAAACGTCACAAACAGCTTACCCACCTGGCTGCGGATATACGCGCATTCACAAATGCGCTGGAATTCCACTCACCTTCCTGGGACAAGAATCCATTTGGATATGGATACCTTTTCCCCTTACGGATATCCACATGAATGATATCTGCATGGGCGTTCAGGCATGAACAGTATATGCGTAGGATTGCGGATTCTATGTGCTATTAATATCCGTACAGATATCCATGGGAATCCATAGATATTGATTGGAGTATCCCAGCAAATATAAAAGTAAAAATCTGTAAAAATTCACGTGTATAAAAACTGTGGATATCCATGAAAAAAAAAGAATAGTCAGGTAGACATTCATAAAAGGCATGGATATCCTAATAGGTCCTTTGACCCGGGCAGAAAGCTTGTACTGTACCAAACCACAGTTTACTCTCTCCTTGAATATTTCAGGGTGCAGTGAACAATATTTGGAGTACACAACAAGTTTCAGCCATTAATACTTCAAAACTCTGGAGGGTAGCCTGTAGTCATACGTCTTACAAACTTTGGGTAACATGAGTTGTGTTAGGGTAGACGCTCCTTCCACATATTTCACCAAATCTAGGTTAGATGTGGAGGGACCTCATTAAGGGGGTCAACTCAGGCAAATCCAAAGACGTCCGCTAGATGTCGCATTGGCCCTGCATGGGGTCCTGCCCCGCCAGAGGGACGGAGAAGGGTGACAGGAGTGAAGGGGCGTTTGATAATTGCTTCGAAAATGGGCCCCCATAAGTCCCCTCTAAAAATTACACATATTGCGCCTGGCCGAAAGGTTGAAATGAAATTTAAGCGCCCTTCTTAAAAGCACCGTCAAAATGGCTTTTCGTTCAGCGAAGAGAGACGAAGTCGACATCGCTTAAACAAGACTAATTGTTGGTAATTACATTGCGCGTCCTTCATTGAGTAAGAATAAGTTGGAACTTGTCTTACACAGCGTTCACTTGCGAGACGCTTTGGAAGTGTTGCTCTCCACATGAAGGCATCCTGAGAATATGGCGCTAATTTACGGGGGACTTTGTGAGGAGCCATATTGCCGCTGTACGCGAAAGAAAAGTTATCATACTCCAGTTCCTTTCCGTTGGTTGTTTGAGCAGGCATTTTTAATTAGGGTTAAAAGAGACATTAAAAAACCTGTGAAACGGATAACAATTTCGGATAGGCCAATACGCAAAGTGTAAAAATAAAACATAAAAAATAAAAAACATTTTATAAGCTATGCTTTTTCTTGAAGTTTTAGGATTTGAGCTCCTTTCTACGCTAAGAGTGTACTAAAAAGTAGAAAAGAAATTTCCTTTTACTT
>Ga0058701_10000626_pt1 | contig 23822 bp, 13 predicted proteins | sample AgamicOrMae_FD_97039 | JGI IMG/M metagenome (GOLD analysis project Ga0058701, IMG submission 97039) | Agave microbial communities from Guanajuato, Mexico - Or.Ma.e | ecosystem: Host-associated > Plants > Phyllosphere > Phylloplane/Leaf | place: Guanajuato, Mexico | collected 2012-06-04 | reverse complement strand
TTTTTTTTTTCCTTTGTGGAAAACATCATACTGTGATCAAAAGGGGTTATTGGAGCAAAGCAATTTCCGATTTGATTCGCTCTGCTATAACTTGAGACAAAATATGAGCCTGATGTTCTGTTTGTTGAGGAAGGTTACGACTCACAGTTAAGTTAGCCAAAGTGACTAATGCGCCCCTTCTCTCGCTATGAACTCTGCAATCGCCATCTTGTCAGCACACCAATCGGTACTGAAAGGAAACCTTGTGATGATAGGTTAGTTTAACTTGAATTTATCCGGTACTTCGATTGTGTTTTCTGGTATCGCTCAGCTACGGAAAAAAAAGAGATGGAAACTGTAATTTCTAGGATGTAGAGGGCGATGGAAATATCCTATAACAACTATATGAAGCACATATAATCTAGACTAAAGATTGAAGTTAACGGACTATTCGCACGCTGCCTCATTTAAAATGTATCAGATTGATTTCCGTGCGTTCAAGTTGCCTCTCACCTCCCATCTTAAATGTATAGATAGGTTTCCATGCGTTCAAGTCTCCCTTGTATTAACATAGGCGTGCGAATAGAAGTGACCGTAAGTCAAATACGCAAGGCGCTTACAGACGGCTGATGTTTATCTGCGTGGCCGTTGTACGGAAAGGTCATTCCGGTTGAGTGAACGACTGTAATCAATCAAACGGTTGAGTGCCTATCATGAACATATCGCGCCCGGATCGTCGGCTCAACTGCCCGCTCCCAGCCGGTTGTCCGAACCGACAACCGACAGACAGGTTCGGACCACAGACCAGTTCTCTCAACGAATCGCTAAAATAGCGAATGCTTTGTTCGTCGCAATCATCCCTTTTTCCAGACAGATGAGTCTAACTTTTCCTGCAAACCATTCGCGCACTTGGGAAGTCGTGATATATGTACCTACTTGGCCCAAAAAATGAACAGGCTCACGAGGCTGTTAAATATGTTGCTCTCTTTACGTTTTGAGTTAAACACCTGAGTGGTTGAGACAGCCGGTCCCAAACGCAGGGCCCCGTATTGAGACTTGGTGTTTTCCAAGAAAAGACTTTGGTCCACATCACGGTACTCTCACTTTCAAGGATGTACCAGCAGAATCGTCAAAATTAGACAGAGACCTGAAATCCTATGATTCAGTTTAGAACATATATCCTCGTCATACTGCCTAGTTGGAAGAACTTTGACCGTTTAGTTTTTCAGTTCCAGGCTTCCGGAAATGACTAAAAATACATGGTGCTATATGAACGCAGCTCATTTTGTAGAATTCAAGTCAGTTACATAAGACACGGGATTAAAAATAAAAACTCTGAATAATTTGAAATATTGATACAAACAATCTGCAGCACCAAAACATACACACTTAATTGTAAAATTCTAAAGAAATAATGGTTAAAAAAAAACTTTTACAAAATACGAATTCTGGTGAAAAAATAAGTCAAATCAGGAAAACACGGTTTCGAAAAATTCAAACCATTCTGATGGACTGTCGGAGATTATTGAGGACGATTAGCATGCAAAAGTTTGATGCTGATTTGCCGTTTTCAGATTTTGAATAACAATTTTTCCTTTATGCATCAATTTGACTTCAGTAGTTGCGCTGGAACATCTTAACTCTTGAAACACGAAAACACACGGAAAATGTATTTTTTTCAATGTGATCCCAAATAAATGAAATTAATTTATCACACTTTATTAACAAACCGAAAACACTTTATGAAGGCGTTTGTTTATTGGTCATCTCCATACTGTAATGAAAGGTAAAACTATCTTGGATGATGGAGGTGAGAAAAACTACCACTCACCGTTGTAATAAGCGGCGAAAGGTATTCAGCGCGACAAGTTGGAACGAATGTTACCTGCCAGCGACAAAGTTTTCTTGCAGCACGTCTTTAATGGATTGCAATTGTAACTTATCCACTCCAATTCCCGTTTTATCCGATTGAAAGGAACAAACCCACTTACCAAGACGGATCTCCTATTTTTTTCGAAGCGCTTAACATAAGCCAATTTCATCAGAGAAGGAAAAAACCGAATCCTGGAGTCCACCTCCCTTTGTACTGCCCTGGTAGACAGACACGTGACTGCAAAGGACCTTCGAATCCATTTTGATAGAATTCGGACTCCAGCCGCGGCCTTCTAACGAATTCCGCGTTTCTGCTCGCCCGCCGAGCGCCCGCCGAGCGCCCGCTGAGGCGGTCGGTCACTTCAAAAGCACTTGCTCGGATCACTCCCTGTTTGGCCGTCTCTATTCAACCATTTATCCCTTCATTACTTCCCTCTCTCTCCTCGGCACCTTCGCAGCTGTCCAATGCTGCTAAATTATCGATGCGGCGTTCCGGCCACGCGAATGCCAATATCCGGAGCTGCACGATAAGAAGGTGTCCTCTAAACTTCTTATACGTTGTTCGCAGCCAATAGCGGCGAAGAAGAGGGGGGTCCAATACCCCAAAAAGCAGCCTCTACATTTTATGCCGAGCTGGAGCAGAGGTCAAGGAAAGCAAAAGCCGGTAGGAAAACGGCAGGCTTAAAACACACACAGCAACTCGAAATGCAGGCTTGCTGCCAATAAAGTCGCAAGTCAGCAACCATTAAACTTTAAGCGTACGTCCATACAGTTAATAGATCCATTAATTAACGCTTTGGGTGGGGGCGCACTTTAAATTTCAATCAGTGATAGTGTTTGAGATTCAGTGGAAATTCATTGAATTCCATAGTCAATACAGCACGATACAGCGTCACTGGAATTTTTCAATGGTGCTATATTGACTGAAATTCAGTGAATTTTCACTGGATCTTAGAGATTTTCACTGATTCAAATTTCGTGTTTTGGGACCGTCAAAATTTAGTATGGGGAAAAAGCGTAACCAAAGGGTAAAACGAAATTTAGCCCGAGTTTTTTTTTACGTCGTTAATCGTCATTATGTAATGACAGATTAAGGTAGGTTAAATCAATATAATCAGGAAATTCCCTCTTTTAAATGTACAGAGAAACCAAGCCTTCAGTGTCATTTTATATTAAGTCAATAAAAATGAGTAAGGTTTGGTCAGAGGCTAGGTTTGGTGATAGATTAAAGGCTAGCTTTGTGAAAAGGTTAGGTTATGAAGGGTAAGGTTACAGGGTCAGTTACAGATATATTCATCGAAGCTACCAGTACACCTCACGAACTGGAGCCAACACTGGTACCAATACTTTACAAGCAGTATACTCTCTTACTGCGAACCGAGGAAACAGTCAAAAAAGTTTTCTCTAAAAAAGCGTCCAATCTTAACTTTACGCGGGAACATGTTACAAATAGACCTCCAAAATATCGAGCATTATCAGCTCCATCTCTCCCCTAACTTCGTTCAGAAAGTTGCCGAAAATGAGCTACTTAAATTGATAGATCTGTTCGACATCTCGAGAATAAGGTGAAAATCTTGTCAAACAGGCAACTTTTTTCCCGCAGCCGTGAGATTTTTCACACCTTTCAGCTTGTTTCGATAAGTTTGCAGCTGTTTTGCATTAGGAGCGTGCTGGCAAGAACGATTTTCTCGTGGCGGTATCGGCGCTTTAGATTCGGTGGCCAAAATAGGAGTCTTGAGTTCTTTTTGGAGTGTGGCGGGGACCTCGCTTAAATTCTTTTCAAGTTTTCAAGCCTTTCATTTCGGAGGTCAAGAGCACGATGAGTTCGCCTTACGTCGTTAAAAGTGAATGCGTTCACAGTACACTCTTAACAAGTCCCAGTGCAATTGCATTAGATTAGCAATCACCATGACACCACAAAAAAAACAACAAAAAACAAAAAAAAACGGTGAAGCTTTACCTAAATCCAGTAAATTTTTACAGAAACAAAAAAGACAAATACAGAGAAGTTTTACAAAAAAAACGCAAAAAAAACACTTAAATCTGGAAATATTACAAGACAAAAAAAATAAAAATAAATGAAAGCTAGTGAAAAGGCAACAAAAAATGACATCTCGTGAAATTTTACCATAAAAGTGGAGTTTTGCTGTATTAGGTGAAAATTCACCGAAATGAAAAGTGGAATTCAACTCGAGTCCGATAAAATTTTACAGGAAATCCAGTAAAACTTTACTGAAAGACCAGTAGAGCTACAAAAAATAACTAGTTTTCCTATAAAATTACTGGCTTGCAGTAATTTTTTTTACAGATTTTTCCGATGGTACTCTGGTGATTATGTTGTGAAATTTCACCATAACTTGCTAAGATTGTAATCATGAGTTCCGACACTTGAAGACGTGCTCCCTTTTCAACCCAAAATATCTGGTTTGCTGGAATGAATGCGCGCAGGCTTATGCCTTGAAGACGTGCTCCGCCAGCCGAAAACCCAGACTGTGATGATGAAGCTGACCTTAATAATCCTAAAAACAAAGTTCACTGCACTTTTATACTTTGAAGCGTAATATCGCGAGGGAAACAAAGTCGTACATAGCCTCGGCAGCTATTCAGCTTTTGTATCATTGAGTACTGAGACACAAACGAAATTCTGCCGTAAAGCAATGCAACCTAGTCCTATGAAACGTATCTTTCTCTAAAAATCGACCCCTCCTAATGAAAATCCACCAACTGCGAAGTGCTGATTCGAAAAATCCACCAACTGCGAAGTGCTTGATCCAAAAAACAGCCAACTGCAGTGTGAACACATAGCAGTAGGTGGATTTTTAGGAAAGGCACTTCGCAGTTGGTGGATTTTTCGGAAAAGCACTTCGCAGCTGGTGGATTTTTATTAGGAGGGATCGAAATGTACCTAGCCTTGCCTCACCTAGCCTCTGATCTGAACTAAAACCGTTGATAAGTAATCTCTATCTAGAAATGACGTCTCTTACAACATCCTAACCTTTCTCTTAACCTTTATTAACTTACAGTTGGATTGAAATCAGCTCTACATCGCAAAATTATTTAGGTTTTTAAAATCAACGTCTCCTTAATAAATATTACCCTGCGTTAGTGCCCTAACTCGTATGTCCAACAGTAGTCACGCTGATAAAGGCCCCTACCTTAAATTGAATCCCATGAGACCTTGATTGCTAAGTCAATTTCATGACCTAAATTTTCATTCATTTGGTTAGAGTGCTACGTTTTGTGCAAATGAGATGTGTACTATTTCTCTCAAAGTATCCTAACTACTCATTGGGACGTTTGTTTCACCTTCACTGAAATTCAGTGCCGATAACAGCGACAAAACTAACATTGTGTTCGAACTCTGGGGGTCGCGTATTTCATGTGGAACACGGTGAAGAGCCACTCTCAGATATCTCCCAGATGATTCCAAACCCAACATGGTGGAAAGAATCAAGAAAATTCTGCAACTGGAATTATTGACTTATGATTCACATAGGAGCATAAGTGGCAGACTCCTTTCATTATGTGTCTATAATTTTAGATGTAAACATAGGCAGCTGTGTCAGATCACAAGTGATGTGGTCTGTAATGAAAACACTTCTAGCTTTGGACGTCTTCGGGAAAAGGTTAATATTGTTGAAAGCTTCCACGTACGGTAAGACCTCACCTGTTCTGTCAGAGAAACAAAGCAAATGAAACTGTCGGAACGTTAAGTTCCAGTCTAGGGCACTTACGGCTACATCGTGAGGCACTTGAAAAGAGAAGTGAAGATGTAAGTTGACAGGAAAGTAATGGCCGTAAGTGGCCTGCATCAAAGCCTAGGCCACCTCTACAACTAGTTGGCCAATCACTGGAAAGAACGGCTGCGCACGTCATGAGGAATCGATTATGAAAAATTGCTCGGAGAGGCCGCTATTACTTGAGGCCGTGATTGCGAGTGGACCGCTTTCTCATAAAGACCGCTGCTGGCGATCAAACGGAATTTTTACTGCAAAGGTATGTTTTGAAGTAGCGACGGTTTACAGCGATCGATCTTGGTATTTTATTCCGACCGCATAATTCGGAGATGAATGTCATACTGTGGTGAGGAACGGTTAAGGCACACCTTGCAAAAGTAATCGTCAGGTTGGCAGGAGTGGGCGTCAGGTTGGCAGGAATCGTCATGTTGGAAGGAGTCACCGTCAGGTTGGCAGGAATTAGCATGGTGGAGGGGGAAGTTGTTGGTGTTTGGTTGTGATCGGCCAGGTCCTCGTCTGGGGGAAAGGTAAACATTGCCGCCAACTTGACGGTTACTCCAAAAACAAACAAAAGGCATAAAAGGTGTTGTAAATACTGTCTCCATAGCAGTGCTGTCCTGTTTTATGATATTGTATTAAAGGATTTATGAATTTCATCTGAATCAATGTTATATCCACATAATTAAACTGATGAGTTTTGCAATGCAAACCTCAAATTTGTTTGCAGTAGTTTCACGAAGTTCTACACCACCTGTTCCGAATAAAATTGGTTAAAACAAAGTACTAATTTTTTAATGGTAAAACCGTCTACAGGAGTATTAAAAAAATACAAATAGACGTTATTTCGACCATCATCCTTATAAAGGTGATCATTAGCGTATCTTGAAAATCCAGACAAACACAACGTGGTACTCTACCTGTGATATTTTCTACCCTAAACTGGCACAAAGGTCTTCCGCTTTCTTTGTGTTTGCTGAAATCGCTTTCAGCTTTCGAGAGCTCTAGGGAAAGTCTTCATCATCAAGCTTCCAAAAGACCTGCAACCTCTCTATCAGCCACTCCGTTACCTTTGCGCTTTACTATCCATACTTCGCAACGAATGCTGAAACTCGATGGAGCCGAAAAAGAATACTCCAAAAATGTGGAACACTAGGTTCTACTCACACTAATCATTGTGGTTGAAGTAAAGACGAGTGAAAACGAGAAAGTTACGGTGGTATAGGAGAACATATTTTGCGGCTGGGCAACTTTAAAGTTAAGTTTTGTTTCAATATTTGCGGACTAGGCCAGTCGGAGGGGCTGTGGGGATTCGGGGTCTTCCCAACATTAGGCGGTTTACAAGGAATTTTACTCCACCGAGTTGCTGTGTAATGAGTCTTGGATTCGGGGGCCGAAACTCTGTGCACTTATATGATGCTCTTCAACATCCCAGACTTAACTTCTTTTGGCGGAGAACTTCCAACGGCCCCATGTCGCAAGCCCAGGCTGCTGAATCTTCGGTCAAGTTTATACGTTTAGTTAAACTTACAGGTTATGTTTTACCGCAGAGTCGGGTGAAGAGACTTTGTAAGATCTATAAGCACACTAAAATCTTTATCCAGTAGAGACAAAGTCATTGGCATTATGTTCAGATTGCTCAGAGGGCGATCGAAACCAATTCAACCTTTTAGGTTATGTCAAATGATTCTGCAGTCGATCACATTGAAAGGTCTAGTCGCAAAATTATGAGGCAAACTTGTAGTAGGTGTATGAGTGTCGATATGGCACCATTGTAGCCACTTCCAGTTGACGTTGGTAGAGACTTAAGTGAACATCCCGGATGCTGCGGTGAGGACCGAAACGCGACGTAGGAGCGGTCAATAAGGCATCGCAGAAGTGGCCCACATCTTTTGTTACAGAGAAAATGCTCGGCACGCGCGGGTCAGCTCATGGTCTGTGACAGATACTCTGCAAAGTCTCCAAAAAAAACGACGTATCTCTGAGTGGACGCGTCTTGGCCAGTTCACCCTCAAAAATGACTCATACCAAAACCGCATCAGTTCCTCATATCGGAACTCATGATATGAATTACACTCTAGCTGTTAATTTCCTTGTTCAGTTTCTTTGATACTTTGGCGCGCAGAACCTAGCTGTCGACTAACAAAATCAGCTGTTTGGCAAGACAAGTAATCACAAACGAGAGGCACGAAAACATTAAAAAATCGTCGGGGTTGGAAGAGCGAACAGCGCGCTGTAAATATATTTACATTTTTTGCCTTAAAAAAGAAAATATAGTCATAGTAGCCTTTGTATTGTTCATTCAAAACACTTTTTCTTTTTTTTAAATAAATGGCGATACCTCGAACATGAGGATTGTTGTCTGTGTACGCTCGTGAGAGAAATATTATGAAGTAAAACTGAACTATTTGTGGTCCGTGTGCTCAAGAAAAAGTTTTCTCAGAATAACAATCAAAAATACTCCAATGAGTTACATCTATGAAACGCTACCAATTCGTATTGAGGTTAGGTGCAGAAAAAGATTAACGTTATCTGAAATCATGTAACGTAAATGAACTTAGGTTAGGTTGTGAGTTAGGTTAGCGTGTATGTTAGGATAGTTCGGTTCGTTTGACTTGCGTTTCTCTTACTTCGTCTACGTTATCTAATATTCACATAAGTTCAGTAGACATATGTTCACCCCGGCTAAGTTCATTTATATTCACCTCAGTAAGAGTAACTTGAGATCAACTCAGGTTATTGGGTTGATATAATGCAAGAAATTTTCTTGAAAACAAAGCTTTCTAAAGGCAACTGTGATATAACGTTGCCTCAACAGTTGTTATGCAGAGGAGCGGTGAAGTCTCCAGCTTACATTAGGGTGAATGATAAGAAGAAGAAAATGTAGTAAAAAGCATGCGAGTCAGTTGAGGGACGAAATAATGTCGTCACATGGCACGTAAAGTTCATGATAGTGCGGACGGGCGAGCAAGAGATCTTGGTACTTTTCGGGGATTCGCCAATGTTGCACATTAGACTCAGTCACGTTCCGCTACTTTGCTAAACTTGACTCTTTGTTTTAGCGTGCAATGACACAGCGTGTGATATTCGCACTTACGGCGCTTCGCAAAGTCGCAGAAGACAACATTTGTTGCACAGATTTAATAATCTTCATATCCACTAGTCAGTATTGCTGTCACGTTCATTTTCAAAAGTTGCTTCGGTGTTTCTGATCCTTCAAGGAACCGATTCAAGACAACAGGAGGAGGATTTTGTAGAAGTAACAGACGTCCAACGCGTGCCTTAGAGATACGGGAACTACTCCGAACCAAATCTGACCCACACAATGAAAAACTCCCCTGATTTAGGGAGTTCTTACTTGTTTTAGGTAATAACTAACGGGGACATTGCGTATTTTGATTGTTTCAATACAGACATATATTCAGCTATATCATCCAAAAGGTCTCAACAGCTTTCCATTGATGTGACTGAACATATGTCTAGTGAGTGCCTTAACTTGCCGCTTTCGATTTTCGTAAAACTTTCAGGAATGTAAGATATAGTAATGTGGGAAGATACCCAAGCCCAAAACTTGCTGCCTGAATGAATTTTTGGTACCTTAAAAACTGCGCTAAAAATTGAGCAAAAATGTAAAAACACGAACAATTTTCAATATCTTCGAAACGGTTGGAAATATCGCGAACTCCTCAAAATTTCAACCTTGCCCGTAATTTTTAGGTGTTCAACAAGGAATGATTATTGGTTTTAAATTATATCGAAAAAAATGTTTTGTTCCGAATCGGACTCTATTTTTAAGGCACGGTAACAGAAAAGATTTTCGGCAGCAAGTTTGGACGTTGGTTATCTTTCCAAACCTCTATCTTGCAGTCCTGAAAATGGCAAGAAAGTCTGGGTCGGATAGTTGTAGTACTCCCCTTGTAAGTTAAAAAAAATACCAAAATCCGTCCTAACTCCGTTTTATTTTCATACCCAAACGCAGATAAGAACTCCCTAAAACAAGTGCCTTTTTTACTGAGCAGTTTCACTCAGATTAGACAAACCTGTCGCGATTTCACAATGCCAAACCCATCAGGAACTTTGTAAATCTGAGTTATGATATTGACACGTGTAGTTTAAAATCAACTACATTCAATCAAAGACAGTTCATGTCATTAACTTTGTTAGTGAAAGTACAAATATATCTCCGTTTTAATTTCACACCTACAGAAATAACCCAAACGATGCCATATAAACAAAGTCTCAACTACAACTATCAAGTAACTCCACCTCCAAGTTATCGCAAAAGGGAACATTTAATCGGACAAACTTGGAATGCATTGGACCCTACGAAACTATATCTAATTCCGGGAACGGACCGTATATAGCACAAGAGTAGAATTATCCCGCTTCTATTCCTCACATTAATACTCCCTGAGGGAAGCTATTGCCAAGACAGGGTTTCCGAGGGTTATCTCTCGCATCCGATAGAAACATTTCTAGGGGTAGACCACCAGAAACCTTCTCGTACCTCCAAAAGCTCCTCTGCATCGCATTAAACGTCATTGATACCCCAAGCGCACCTCTGAAGAAAAACGGATGAAAAGGATGGTTGAGGTGAAAAGAAGTCACACAAAAGTTGGTAGCACGGTACATTAATGCCAGTAGAATCCATTAGCCCAATAAACGGGGGAGATGGTTATTGGGGGGTCGTCGAAGCAGCAACACACAGCTCTAATGGATTAAGCAGTTCTGTTTCACGCCGGCAAAGTCCTCGAGAGCTTTTCATTTTTCTACGAAGAATAGGGGTCTTAGGGATGAAGGTGCACTCGGTGGTTTCCTTTATGAGCTCGCTGTTCTGTGATCCAGGATCTCTTCAAAGAAAGGCGACTCAACAATCCTAACTTTACAGTCCCTTTGAATGTGCTTTGCCTTGGAGGCCGTATGTACTTCATAACAGGTAGCCTAAGGTTTACCTTGTTAGGGTAAATTAGGTTAACTGCCTTGTTCAGGTTACATTAAGGTTTGATTAAGGTCTTGGCGCTTGATTTTTGCCTTGATGGTTAGCGCGGGTCGAATGAGGATTGCGTGTGTACACAGTAAAAACAAAACCGTGTTCTCTGGGGAATGCAATACCTATATTGGGGGTGAAACCAAAACGGGGGCGGACGTAGTTTGGTAATATTTCAAGATAGACCTATGTTCAGCCACATCAATGGATAGCTCTTGCCGAGACCTCTTGAATGATATGGCTCGACATTGATTAAAAATTACTTAAGTAAAAACGAACCCCGTTTTGGTTTCACACCCAAAACAGGTATTAGCATTCCCAAAATCGGGGGTTATGTTCCTGCACGCTAAAAAATTTAGTAGTGAAAATTGCTTTAAGAGTAAAAATTCACTCCTACACTGTAAATGCGAAATGGTCTTTGACTAATGAATAGTAGCTGAAATTTCTATATTTCAATTAGTCAATTTTGACTATCATTTAGTAAAAAAAAATGACCATTCTTTAGTCTCTTAATCAGTCATTTACAGCTTACTATTAAAAATAGTCAAATTTGACTACAGTTATGCAGCTGAAATTTTAATATTTCAATTAGTCAATTTTGACTATTTTTTAGTCAAAAATGACTACTTGAGTAGTGAAAAAAGAACTCGTTGAATGGTTATAGCATAAAAAATGACTTATTTTAGGCTCAGGGACCAAACTAATATTAGTAATAGAAAATATTAATACTAAATATGGTAGAAATGTTTTAACCGCGAAATCTAAGTCAATTTTGACATTTTTACATTGAATTTAAAAATGACTAAACTAAATAGTAAAACAAAAATGACTTAATCAATTAGTCGAAAAATGACTATTTAAAATTTAGAGTGTAAAGGAATTTTTCACTATTGTGAAAGTTAAAAAAGTTAGTAACTAACTTTTTTAGCGTGTACAATGTAGTAGATGACGTTAGCTTGGGTTAGGTCAAAACAAACTAGGTTAGCTTAGATCGGTCAGATCACTCACAAGTGTGTTTTCTGAATGTTTTCTTGTTATAGAGAGTTTTTTTTTGTTTGCAAAAGAATTTTTAACTTGCAGTAAGAAAAAAAATCCTTGTGGTAAGAAAAAACATAGTCTCTGAATTGAGAATGAAACACTTTCTTGGCGTCAGAATTCATTTCTGTCGGGGAAACACTAGGTTAGCTTGGGTTAGGATTGATCAGATAAGGCTAGGCTACCTTAGGTGTGGTTTGATCCGAGATTGCTCCTTTAGCTTAGGTTAAGCAAGGTTGTTGACAGTGATAAGGTTACGTTGGATTTGCTTATAGAGGTGAAAACAGACTCATGTTATTAGTGATAGCGTAGCCCATCAGCAGGGGAATTCAGCTTTAATAAGACAAACTCCATTCAAAACAGGACTTTAAGCAACAAAACCGTGCCGTTATTTGCGCAATCGGAATCACCAGAGAGGCGAGAGTTCTCAAGTGGTACTAGCAGTCTCAAAAGTATTTATCGCTCTAATTTTTGAAACCTCCATAGCTTTGAAACGATGGGAGATACGCCAGAAAAGCATGAAATAAAATTGCTAGATCTTCAAGAGGTCTAACAACATGATTCTGGCTGATTTGTTGATGTCTTTCTGGTCCAAAATTACATAGGTCTGAAAAAATCGGAACGATTAATACTTTTGAGACCGCTAGTAGGCAGAGCGTAACGCGTACCAGATCAGACCTAGAATTAGTCGCTGCATAATTAGCAGTTGTCAGTGTGGCACTTTGACCGTCTCTAAGAATCCGTGGTCTCATAAAGCTTCTGCACGCCACCGGAAGGGGAAAATGCTATTAAAGGACCGCTGTTCGTTGCGTTATCGGCGAAGCTCAGGCCTGCCGCGTTGTAAATTGATTTTTAATGAAGTAGCAGGCGAAGGGAGAGCGGCGGTGGTTTTGAAGAACCTCCCTTCCTCTTCAATTTTTACTTTCTTCCAGTCACATCATTGCTTCACTCACCTCCAAGAAGAGATCATGTTGCGCGGCGAAGTGATAATAAACAGACACGCTTGACGAATACCCTACACCAGGTTAACTTCTCTGCATAACAGCGAGGTCGTTGTGCTGAGATAACAGGAACTCAAGTTCTTCAAGCTGTGCAGACAAGGTGCACTAAAAGGTTGCAGGGAATCTTGAAAATACGTGCAGGTAAAATCTAGCGGTAAGTCACTTCTACAACATCCACGAGTTCCTCCTCAAGTTCAACCTCCGAATTTCGATGTCGGCTACGACGACTAAGTTGCTCCGTTACCTTCTTGGGCTACCTCGAACGCATCGAGCGTAAATATTTAATATCCAAGCGATTCAGCGATCCTACTCTTCCATTCATAATAGAGCGAGGATCCCGCAGTGGGAATATTTCCGTGCGAGGTAAGCTTAGGTGTAATATCCCCAGGGGAAGGGTTTTCACACTTCGTGTCCGGCGAGGGTATATTGATCCTAGGCGCTCGCAAACTTGCCAAGGAAGCATCGGATATCTGTCTTCCATAAAAGTAACAGTAAATCGCCATTCTGCTACATCGCATTGATTCTTAAGACTTAAAACCGCATGGTGGTAAACGAGGGCATTCGTAACATGATCAATAATCTTATTTATATTGTGACAACATCCCGCATGCCGTCGCAATGCCGCTGACGTTCCGTCGCCCGGTCCACCGATCCCACTTAATTCGGCGGTAAGACTGTCAGCACTATGTATCAGCATTATTTCCAAACCGCGCTTGCTAACGGAAAAGCCGCTGAAGACAATGAGACACGCTGCTTGAATTTAAAATAATGTACATCGCTTGCGATTTCAGGCCGTCTTCATGTTTAGATGAACTTATTTGCTCGAGGGGCCAGTTACTCTTTTCGGGCTTGTACACTAGATTTCAGGTCATATTTTTCAGGGATTTCAAGGATTTTGGGCTAGATTTCAGGGATTTCCGCGATTCTGAGGATTTTAGAGCTTTAAACTATTTCAACGGTTTTAAGCTCGATTTCAAGGAATTTAAGTCGGATGTCAGGGATTTCAGTGATTTACAGTCGGATTTTATGGATTTCGGGCCGGATTTTAGGGACTTGAGGTCGGATTTTGAGGGTTTCAGGCCATATTCCAGGGATTTCACAACAGGTTTCAAGGGGGTTTTACGTCGGATTTCAACGTTTTCAAGCCGGATATCAGAGATTTTTGGTTAGATTCTACGGATGACAAGGACCTCAAATATTGCAAGGATTTTAGGCTAGACTTCAGGGATTTTAGGTCGAATATCAGGACATCTGTACACCGAATTTCAGAAGTAGTTGCCATCTGCTCTTTTGTTTTTTTAAATATGCGTCGAAGAAGTGTGAACGGCAAATATGCTCTTACGATGTAGCACTGGTGTGTTTTTTCCCCTAGTTTAAAAGTTTGTTATCTATTTATTTTTATAACGTAATATTATAAAAACACAATTATTTTCATCAAAAATAGTTATTTTGGGACGTTTGGTATGATATCATGTAATGAGGGTTTCAGTCGGGTTGAACTCAGCACAGGCGTGTTAAATAAACCCATTTATGGACCCAATAAGAAATAATTGAAGCTTGCTCTTTTTAAGCATTGACTCAAGTGAAATATAAAGGCAATTATTCAGGCGTAAAACGGTGCGGCATTTCCGAGTCACCGCTTCGCTTCGCCTCGCCTTGGGGGGCACTCACGGTAGGTTTGGCAAGGTCATTGCGCGGGTTAAGTCTCCCGAGAGGCAGACGGGACAGCAGAGTTATTTGAACTTGCGGTGTAAATTGAATTAGGTGTCGTAATGAAAGGGTTGTGGCCCTGGTAATATTTAAAGAGAAACACTTCCTCCGTTGTAAAACATATCTTCAAAAAAGACAAGTTTTAGGATCTTTTCAAAATATTAAACATAAGCATTGACGAGAGGATAAGTCTTCTTTTGGATTTATTCACTGAGAAAAATGTGTTAGTAAAGTTTACGGGAAATTAATGAAGAAAAAAAGCCAAATCGGCTTGTAAAGGTTACTAGATTTGCCAGTAAACGTTACTGTAAACAAAGCCGAGTAGCGGAAACGTTTATTAGCAAACCTGTTAGCGTTTACTTGCCAAGTCTGACTCACTCTTTTTAAGCCCGCCTCCTTTCGGAGAAGGGCTTTATAGTTTTACTCGAATCCGTATGTATGTATGTTTCGGTCGTCGCTCCGAAGATACTGATCGGATCTTAACCTTCAATGGATGAAATCGGCGTGAAATTTTCCCCCGATGACGACTAGGTGACAGCAAATCCTATCAGTCATCGTGATCGTGAGATTTTCAAGAAAATGTGAGTCTAGGCTGCACTACTGCTTAGGTACAGAAATACTTCTTATACAAGGACCAGCCCTATTTTTTGTAACTGCCTTTTCTCCTGCTTTTGAACATCATTTCCTAACGTAACCACATACAGTATCAATGAGGCGGGCTTTTTAATCGAGGTCTGAACTTCGTTTAGCTCGATTGAAAAGCGCAACAGTGGTTATAGTTTTCGGCAATTTCACACGCATGTGGACCAACTCTTAAAAATGTCCGCAGACACGTTACAAAATACCCTCTAAAAGAAATCGGGCGGGCACGCCCGATTTTTAGCTGCTTTCACGAATTTTTAGTAAACTTTACAAACCCACTTTTCTCAGTGTTCTTCCGATTCTTGTAGCACCAAATAAAGAATTCTTCGATCTAGATTACGGATGTGATTACAGAAATTATGGCTAGATATGAGGTGTGGTATATCCTTGTCTACGGAGGTTTAACACAAGAGGAAATTCTACCCATTGACAGCTCGCTATTAAGACCACATCAAAACTGTTGTTTCGACTTGTATTATAAGCTGAAACCGCCTGTGGAGGCTTTGGACTCAATGATTTCCTTTCTAGACTTGGGGTAGTACACTGCGTGGTAGTACCTACGATACCATCCGTCTGGCATTCCAGAGCAGGGTTCGGCATCCGATGGAACTTGAGGTAGAGGCTTTGTATAAAGCTGGTTTCTCGGGTTTCAAACTGGCGGCACTGCGGCCACATCTGACACTAGAGAAGAGAAGTACTTTGAATAGCGCCGCATTGCTGCTTGTCGCCCCAACTGCTTCTGGCTATCTTCTTTCACCATACACCTCGAAGCCACTCTTCTATTCAGGGATAAATATGAGATACTTCTGGGGGAACGGGTCAATGGGAGAAGTGCTGACAGTGGACGAGCTTGGGCAAATGGGATTTGGGACAACTGCGAGTTGGCTCTTTTGTTTTGTCGAGGCAAATGCAAAGGGTCTCGTCTTTCTCGAATCATGGCTCCTCAACAATTCCATAATCTGGTCCAGCTCATGTATTCACTGATAAAAATAATACCTATTAAGGGTATTATCCGATATCGGTATGAATCTAAAATAACATTTTGTAGAATTTTCACTTTAAAAAAAAACAACAAACAAAAAAAACAGTTTATCTGTAGACAAAGCCCTCGTTTATATGGCTCGCCACCATCTACCATACTTGGCTTTGGTGAAGTTGTTTTCTTTATCCAGCAAGATAAAGGTAAGGGGCCATCTGTACGACTATCATTCGTATATAATATTACAGTACGATATTTATCACGGACTTTGCTACATGGGGTGCGAATTTTTTTGCTGCCGCTCGTACTGACCAGACAGGGCACATTCGAACCTACCCGTAACCTCCACCAAACAGGGATCGGAAACTGCTTCTACAATGAAGATGTACAGGTTGCAATATCTACCTTCTAAGAACTTCACCTTTCATAGCCAAGCGAAGCGAAGCAGTACGAAAGAGATAGACAGTGCACCTATCCTAACTATGCGTTATTATCATGATAAACAGAAAGGTACAGCAGAAGAAAAATAGGAGACTACATTCTGATAGGAACTACTGGGATTGTGTACCTTCTACATGACGTATTCTGCGGGGTGAAATATCACGGTGCACATCGATGCCACTTTTGTGCGGACTGAGGCACTCAACGAAATTGCCTACATCTTTCAGGCAATTCGGAGTTGTATTTGGAATCCCTTACAACGAGATGAGAGGTTCATGTCATGGAGGACGCAAGGACTGGAGCATCGACTATCGACGAGTCCCGCGCTGAATAGGTCTTAATTGGAGCTGCTACTTCATTAACTTTTTTCTATTCCGACAGTCGGACTCATGTAAAAGCGAGTGGCGTCTCTTTTTGTTGATTTTGCGGGTCATTGAATCATGCTGTCCGAAGCAATGCTGAAGCAAAAGTTGGAACTCGGAAAATGTGGCGATGGTTCCTGATAGGAAGTTGGGGATGTACAGTGATGTCCAAAAGTGACGGGCCACACAAAATCTAATGACTATTTTTTGTAAACTAATGTTTGTCGGCAGCAGCGCGTGGGATGGGTCGGGGATTGTTCCGGGGAAAGGCGGGCACCTCCTCTTGCCTCCACAGCCTCCTACTGCCCTCCCTAGGCAATGCCACAACACATTAGTTTACAAAGGAAAAAAAGTCAATGAATTTTGTTTGGCGTTACTTATGGACAACCCTGTAAAGTCATTTTGAACAAAACAGTCTTTATTTATGACCTTTAAATGCCAAGGCAAGTGGAGTAACAACCGAGCGCGGCAGAAGACATGTAACCTAACTTAACCTATACGCAATTGTATTCCACAGACCCTCGAAATGTAAATGAAAGTTGAACAATGTTGACTCGCAGATGGGGCAAATCCTACCTTCAGAACCAAGTGTGGTATGGCATCTTCATGAATAAAGTACACACTTTCCTGTATATTTGGCTACCTTAACCTGACCTTATGTAGCTCAACCTTACTAATCGTGATTCCACTTCCGCTAAATCTAACGTCAACGCCTGGAAAACAACTCGTTCATACGTCGGGGTATGAAAGTAGTTCTACTCTCATGGTTGGGAATAATTCCGATTGAGACGAACCCGTGAATTGAGACCGAATGACCGTTCCTAGGCTTTCCAAGCCACCAATTTCGGAGCGCATCTAAGGAAGACTTCAGCGTTTGTAATTCCTTAGCGAATCACTTTGTTGTAAAGACAACAGAAAATGATTCAAGTAATAATTTCATTTTCTCATTACCGGTACGAAGTTTTTTTCTGTAGCGGCCGTTTTCTTCAAGAGTCGTTCCAACACTTTACGAAGGAGTAACTTCACCGGACGTTCAACACATAACAAGGATAATACACGGCAAGTCCTTACAGTTCCTTCCATCTACCCGACAAGCCGGAAATATCTCTGAATTCTAAGTCGATTCTGAAAATCGAGGAAGATGCGAAAAATAATCCTGTCTTTAGGGGGGAAAACGGTACATGATCATTAATGGATTACCTATCAGGACAGGTTCATTTTCTTTCCCAATAGTATTCCAGTTTTTTGTGCTGGCAGTTTAAATGGAAATCGGGTGGTGATAACAGTCGTTTGTTTTATGTCGACGTTTTGTTTTTGTTTTCAGGTCTGTATTCCTGACAACGAGGTTGTCGGGAATACAGTTTGAAAAACAGTGTCACTTTTTCATGATCATTTTACTCTATTAACAAATAAAACAGTCACCACTAAACTAAGTGACAGTGCTTCTAGATTTTCGGTTTTAGCTAGAAACTTGTTGGTCGTGGAGGAATTGGATCCTTTACCGTCCCATGTTTACTTCTGTGTTCTGTTTGTGAATCGTAGGACATAGGTGTGGGCTACAAGTAAAACCCAATAACTCCATGCAGAGAGGTCATAACTAAACACCCATTGTTTTAAGGACATAACTGAGAAATCCAGTACTAAGTCATAACTGTCCGGCCGAAAATTTTAATGCTTTCAGAATTTTAATTTCTGCGCCCACGAGCTAATTCCGGTGCATAATGTCATGTTGGAAGCCTACTTTGATGTGTAAATTTTGTACTTGGTAAAATAAATGCTGGGAAATTTATCCGTGAGCGTAGAAATCAGAATTCTAAAAGCGCTAATATTTTTGGGCGGAAAGTTATGACCTTACAGAACAAGGTTTTTCAGTTATGACCTTGCAGCACTGGGTTTTTCTGTTATGACCGTCATGAATGAAGGTATCGAACTGTTTTCAGGAAAAGTATCCTTTTTTGTCAACACGTGGGCCGAGCTACTCGGTCTATTAGGTTGAGGTTGTCTTAACTGAGTTTTATTGAGGTCTAAAGGTTCAGATGAGGCAGCCTAACTTCTGGTAGGAAAGGGTTAGGCTAGGCTGAAGGTTGGTCGGGCAACCCCCTTGTCAGGAAACTAGCCGCACCTTTCTAAGTAACCCAATACCCAGCTACATTATAAGTCCCCTCTCGGGCGAGTGCAGGTGTCGCCTTTCTCCACCGATTCCTCCATCCTCCTTTCCGGCCATCACACTCGGTGGCTCACCTGATGCCTTTTACCAGACGAAGTGGCTATCGTCCGTCCACCCATCGAGCGCTTTTCCTCGGGTGTCACCTGTCTGCTCATAAGCTTCCAACGGCAACAAGCCTTCAAGCTTTCAAATCACGCATCGTTCGAATCGAGGGGGTACAAACTTGCGTTTATACACTGGCCGAGGAATGGAGACGTAATAGTCGCGCAATAGCCGTAATATTTGACGTAAAGGCCGCTACGCTCCGTCGTAAAAGTAGTCAAATCTTCTAGAATCCTTAGTTTTCTATTGAAATTTCGCGCAAATCGCAAATATGTGATCCGATTTGCGTCGACATGAAAAACCATTTTACAAATGCCATTTTAGGAAGTACAGACCACAAAAGGTCAGTATAATTATATGCATAATAGAGCGTAATAGATTGTACAAGTAACTTACTACTCCCTCGGTTCGAATCGACCTCCTAAATCAATGCATCACGTTCAGTAGCTCCCTACAAAATATCCTTGTTCCTTGAGATAAGATTACATGAGCAACCAAAACTGCCTGATACATTGTAATGACCATCGCATGGTCTGTTATTAGTTTGTTCTTTTGTCCTAGTCATTTTTGACAACACAAAGAATGATGCTAAGTCTAATTTTTTGCTGATTCCTGATCGATTCTTGCGGGGTCAATCATAGGGATAGCCTAAATGGATGTTTTAATTTGAGCAATCACGTAACCAAGACTTACTAGGGGAGTACCTTAACTTGACGCCTCCGATTTTCTTGGAACTGTCAAAACTTTAAGATGGGTGTATGAAAAAATTCCCAAGCCAAAACCTTGCTGCCAGAATGCATTTTCATACCTTAAAAACAGCTTTAAAAATTGAACAAAAAATTTAAAACAAAAAAAAAGCCAATGTCTAAGAAACGGCTGGAAATATCGCAATATTATTCTGAAAATTTCAGCCATAGACGCTACTTTTGGGTGTTACACAAGTTTATTTTTTAAGTTATATCGAAAAAATATTTTTTGTTCAAAATTGAACACTATTTTTGAGGTAAAAAAATGAATGTGTGCAGCTAGTTTGGGGCTGGGGTATCTTTCCAAACCACTATTTTGCAGCCCTGAAAAATTCAAGAAAATCTGGGGCATACAAATGTAGTAATCCCCTTGTTAGTCCAAATTAAAAATGAGATCATTTTTTAAAAAAAACATCTTAAATAAGTTTAGGTGATACATCTTCCTCATTCTTTTCAACTAATATATCTTGGGGCATTCAGGGGGCACCAAATCAATTGATTTCTCATTACCAATGGCAAGACAATTGAGATGTTTTATTCGGGATCAACCATGTGCACCACATTTCGAGGCATTCATGGCGGTAAATTATTGGTCGTAGGTTCGGCCCGTAGCTCTCAACAGTAGAGGAGAAGACGAGGCGTACAGGCGACACATTCCAGTGCGGAGCGGCTGAATTTCAGCGCGGTGGTTTCAACGCAGAACCTCCGCATCGCTGGGAAGGGAACACGGTTCTACTTTCAGGATGAATTGAGGGTTTGTTCCAATTGTATGGGGGCCTTGTCTCACAGGTCCTAAACATAAGATTGCACGTGACATGAGGGAACTGCCGTAAGCGGGTTATGAGGACGATCCTATTCGGAATCAAGTCCCTCAGTCGGACGTAAAAACGCATTGTTCCTTGTTCATGGTAGATCACACTGAGTTCCATACTAAAATTTACTACATCGATAATCCTTAGGGTGCAACGAAAAAAATACCATTTATTGAACAACTACTGGATTACACTCAAATTTTTCTAGAAGAGCAAGTAAAACGTACCAGTTGATCCTACTTTTCAGTAAAATGTTATTAGTTTTCCAGTAAAAAATATCAGAATAACGAGCTTAAGTTCATTGGAATTCTAGGGAAATTTCAAGTTCCACTGGATTGTGATCATTTTCATTTCTGGTTGCACGGGTTACTACCCGGGTTGAAGTTTTCATGATCCATGCCGAATCATCCATTTATTGGAAATACACAAATTGATATCCATGCGTCTATGCTATATCCATGAACCCCGGATGTCCATTCGAGTGTTTTTAAGTGAATGGATTGTTAGGCATGGGTATTACAATGGACACTGCATGGATACTTCAACCCGGGTAGGCCTATGAATACAGTGAAATCCTACTGAAACAGAGTAGGATTCTAAAGAAATTCAGAATCCTAAAGAAACTGCACATTTTACGAAAAATACGTACTATAAATACTTCTTTTAAATAAGAACGAATTTTACACGGCCATTAACGTTTGATTTGGCAAACAAGTATTAGGCTTACTTTCAATGAAAGTAACATGAAAGGTGCATAGTTTGCTCGGCCTTTAACGGGATACATATAATTGTTATTTAGGCTCACTTGGACGCAAAAACTGATCCCAAAAGTCCTCGCTCGTTTTTTTCTACTATCGTTATCGTTGGCATTTAAGACAGGGGATAACTTACGGGATTTGTCCTCCAGTCCCAGTTAACTTTTGATTTTTCTCCTCTGAGGTCCATCCTTGTTTCTTTGGGTTCTAGGCTAAGTTAAGTTAGGTTATGTGCCTTGTGCCACGCTCCGCTTGGCTTTCCAACGAAAAGAGGAACACAAGAGGTGATAAAATAATTCTCCTAAATTTTCTGTCCGCTTTCCATCACAAAAAAGGAGCAAACGTCTTGTGAGTATTAAATTAGACGCAGATTCCCATACTGACTGTTTATCCGAGGATTCGATAGGCCTGGAAAATCGTCCGCGTTGCCGGAAAAGTTATTTCCCGAAAGTGTTGAATTAGGGCATATATTTTTGTTTTTAGTCCAAAGGAGAAAAGCAGGTGAGTTGGACGTCACGAAACGGCCCAATTAAATTAAGAGAAGTCCTCTGAAGTCTTGTCGCTAAGCAAGTTGACGCACTGCCTTTGTTTTCATCCTTAATTAAAACTACGCCCGTCTGCGGGAAGGGCCTCAAACGTATGTAGACGAGATAAGGAGGCGCCCTCTAGTAATCGATTCACTAAGTAGAATTTCGAGAGCTCAACTCGTGTTTGTTGCGCTGGTTAAGTGAAAGCGTGGTTTCAACGATTAAGGAAAGTTTGCGCCGAATGGATTCAACCCCTCAAGAGGAATAATCACACGCTATTAAGACACCGCTTACAAGAACTATGATAAATATTATAATGATTAATCATGACGACGATGATGATGATGACGATGATGATGATGAAAACGACGATTATGGTGGCGACGAGATTATAGTAACGATGATAATGATGATGACGACGACGACGATGCTGATGAATATTAGTTGATGAAGAATATTACGATGATGGTGAAGTATATGATGTTGATGATACTGATGACGACGAATATTATTAAGATGATGATGAAGAACATGATAATAATGGTGAGGAATAATACTGGGAAAGATAAACAAACACACCGAGGTACCGACACACTCGAAATTTTAAATGTTTTAATTTCGACCTTTCTGTGTTCTGCTTTTTCTTACTGCACGATTTTATGTCTTTGGTTTTTATAAGATCATAAAAAGTGAGAAGGAAAAACAAGAGTTTGTAAACACAACCTGTAAACTTTACGGAACTTCCCAAGCTGCGTATAAATGGTACCTACAGAGGTGGCTGTGAACTATCAGATGAGGGGTCGACTACGGAGCGCTCGTAAACAGACATTGCTATTACGAATTTCCCTGGAGACCGCAATTGATTTTCGCATAGTACCATAGCGGAAACGGAAACAGTAAACAGGTAGGCAACGCTCTACACTGTTGCGTGTTTCTCTGCACTTGTTGCCTACCTGTGAAGTCGGTTCTACTTATTTTAAACACTTTCCATGATGTATAGAATGCGTGATTACAGTTTTTGATATGGACATCATTTTGATTCGGATAATACATTTTTGCTCCCCCTCTTTGGCTCTAGAGCGGCGTTTCTACTTTCCGATGAGGTTTACATAGCCCGCCATAATAATACAGTTTACGGCTCATTACAATTTTATACATGCCACATGTCGCTTCTTTGAGTATCGAGGGTATTTTTAAATTTCTTATTTTAAATTTATTTATAAAATTACCCACGTTCATTAACAACAATGCGTATTTTACATGCACTTTTTGCAAATATTTTTTTACCATGTAATAAAAAATAAAGATTGTAAATTCATGTTTTCGTTTCCTTGATATTCTTGCATAAGTAAATGTTTCTGAAGACGTTTCCTCCAGTCCATAAACGCAATTATATGACCATTTTTAATTAGGAATCCGACGTCATGATAAGAGTTTCGCTTAATTAAATAGACCTGAAATAACTCCGAGAATGAAACATGAGATCGATACGTAATCCGATTTGAAAGTAACTTACTTCAGCACAAGTGGGAGCATCACACGAAATGTCAAGTGCTGAAACTTTGCTGGAAGTTGGATGGTTTTGAAATGGCTTAGCTTCCTATGTTGATATCACCACTGAATAATTTATAGGGATAATCGCTCGCGAAAGCGTATAGACAATAATTGCCTGTCCGTGACAAAAATCAGTCGTCGATGTTCGGCACATTAAAACGAATCTCTCATTGAACGCATTCTACACTTTGACGATTGCATGTTCTCCCTCTGGTGCGGTATTTTCCCTCATCAAGAAGGGGGCATACGCAGGGAAAGGTACTATCAAGGACAGATAAATCCACCACCCCCTGCAACCACCTCGACACGCGTGTCGTGCGGTTGCCTATCTCGGCCCGAATCGGGAGGCGGTCCGGGCCGAACGCTTTGCCAGCCCGGACCGCCTTCCGATCCGGGCCGAGATAGGCAACCGCACGA
>Ga0058701_10000625_pt1 | contig 23827 bp, 2 predicted proteins | sample AgamicOrMae_FD_97039 | JGI IMG/M metagenome (GOLD analysis project Ga0058701, IMG submission 97039) | Agave microbial communities from Guanajuato, Mexico - Or.Ma.e | ecosystem: Host-associated > Plants > Phyllosphere > Phylloplane/Leaf | place: Guanajuato, Mexico | collected 2012-06-04 | reverse complement strand
TTCATAGCGGGACTTGATACATAATTGACCTGACAGGCAAAGTTAAGCGATGCTCTACGAAACGACGGAACATTACGATATTCTAACTTATTAGAACCCGTTTCGAAGCTCCGCAGCCGCTCCTATTGAGTCCATTGACTAAGTTTTGTTTCAGTAAATATAATCCGTGATCGTAATCTATGGCTTATTTTCTCCAAAAACCCCCAACAAACAAAATTGTGTAAAATACGACGGATAAAATTTTAATGGAAATTGATTAAGATCTCCTACGTATTTTTCGAAATAGCCCACGACGTAATTTTATAATTAAACATCGATGTGGGTAGGCAACTCGCCCCCCCCCCCAAAAAAAAAAGTCTCGCTACGCCACTGCAACGTTGAAAGAAAATCGATCAATTATTATCATTTTCTTACTATTTTTTTCGTCGATCAATGATAAGTGATCGACGTGGATTCGACGGCGAAACACAATGTCCGATAGACATTGATTCTACGTGCAGCTCTAATTAGGTTACATCTGACACATTTTTCAAGTCAAAGAAACGAACTTTACCTCCAGGTTTGCTAAAAAATGAGGGTAATAAATACATAAAATACACACAAAAAAGCTTTTTGAGCATTACTGTTAAGGTTCTGTCATACCTGATGATTAAACCAACATTGAGTTCAAACATCTTTGAGAACTATTATCTACTCACTCTGAGTTTTCTCGTGGCTTCATCAAAGAGTACCTTTTCATACATATGTCACGGGGTTCCAAAACAAAAAAATAACAATAATAACACACTTTCTAGGTTCTTGAGACCAAATATTGACCTAAAAATACGATAGATATAACTGAAGAGAATGTTTACCTTTAGAGAGTTGTGACGCGCATCTTTGGTGTTTTTCCAGTTTTGGGGACGATTATGAATTGTGTTATACGTAGTTCATAGGGAAGATATCTCCTGTTCGTTTCGACATCGCACTTTTAGGTTAGGACTGTGGTAAGGGTTATTGAAATGTGACCTTCGGGGTGGAAATCTTCTTTAGCACACTTTCAACTTTGCGTGTGTCAGTCTGATAGGCTCTTACAGGTTCCAATGGCACTTCACTGAACACACAAAACGTACAAAAAACCCAACAAAATCCTTCCGACATACTTCTTTAGTGAACGATGCCGGCATTCCATCTGCACATCTTCAGCCACCGTCGTCTGCAACAGGTGTGCAGTGCTGCCAGCCCTTACAATACAACGGCATTTTTTTAACGTATTTTTCCTATAATTTCTCATTCCGTCAATTGGCCCTAGATTATAGCATTTATCTCCTGGCAGAGAAAATTTGAACTAGCCTAATCTCTCACTTCAATGGAACGGTACAGTACAGCGCTCCGGATAACCGCAAATGTGTAGGTTGGTGGTTGTAGTACGTACAAAACTGCCAGTTTGTACTTACATTTTGAAACGCATCAACAAACAAAACAAAATGTTGTTCAAACCTTCGTTTTTGTTTGTTTTGCATAATTTATCAAAATTAAATATAATTAATACTACTGCTGTGACGAAAGATTTATGATGCGTCCACCAAAAACATTGTGGACTATTATTTTTTGCAGAGCCACTATGTTGGCAACGAAGAAGCGCGAATATTTCATACGAGTCGCGTCGCGCATGAGCAAGATGATTTCGGCTGTTTTATCTCGTTAGTATTTTTCCAAAACAATGTTTTAGGTCACTATAGCTTAGAAAACTGATCCAATTCTCTGTTTAAACACTTTCATCAACCAAAACAGACCCAGAGAGAAACTACCCTAGCCTGAAACATGATGTACTTCTTGTTTTTATCCATTTGAATATCGGTTTTGGGAAAGATGGTCCGATCCAGAAAAGTTTCGCTGCCAAACAGGATCTTACAAACGGCGGCATTCCGGCCGACGTAAATGCATAGTGGGTTGCCTACCAGCCAAAATGTCAAAAGACCGAAACTTTTTTAATTTTTTTATTGTTTTATTGTATTTTTCATAGTACAATCTGTGATGCTCCGTACTCAGCTCATTCATTCATTGCATAATCGCTTCAAATATCTAAGCAGAACTTATAATGACTTTTTTGTGTCTTTTTTTGGTTCTCTGACTAGAAGCATAATACTTAAGCTACAATCTTTTATAACAGACATAATTTGAAATGTCGGATGTCTTAAGCACGATCCTTTCAGGCAAACATCTAAATCTCTTTAACATCAAAGTTAGAACATGCAGGGTGCAATAATAGATACGAGATTGCTATAACAATATAAAAGCTTTCCGCAATAAGATTTGCTAAAGATACATTCATACTTAGCAAAACAGCATTCAAATACCCTTTACATACCAAAAGCCATTAAAACACACAACCACTAGATTTCGCAATCCCGCCTCACCCATTAAAAAGACCCAAACAGTTCCCTACTGAACACCTTAAACTTCACCCATGGAACTCTCTTTAAAATCCCGGAACATAAATCAATATCAAAGTAAAAAGACGTCTATTAAAACTCCTTAACATGACGTTCCGGTCCAAGGTCACTCAAGTGTACACTCTAAAGTTTCGGATATCCTCGAAATCCACTAAACTCACGATTGCTCATTCACAAAAGAGCGCTTAAGACTTCGAAGAGACTGGCTTAATAATTTCGCAACTCGTTATGAGGGACTTTTTAAAAACTTTAGGGTGTAGGTACCGGCGATTCTGAAAACTCACCCGTTTCTCATATCTCACGATCAAGCATTTTCGGGCGATTTCACATTTCGCATACGTAGAACGGCATTTTCAAAAAATACAGAGCTCTGTTTTCGGTAACATACCTGCAAAGTTAGAGGATTCAAACACTATGCTTTGAAAACTTTTGTATGTAATGCTAGAGAGGAATTTCGCCCCAGCAGTTCCTGTTAAGAAAAAAATCATGACAAAATCGCGAGGAATCGCCAGTTTCAACACTTCAGTGACCTTTATCCTCATTCGGATATCACAATAGTGCATAGAGAAACAGAGCTGTTATATTTTAAGTGGCGGGCGATCTTGAAAAGAAGACAAATCAGACTAGGTTATTACTTGGTGGGCGATAAATTTTGTTTATGTGGGGAAAGAAACATTTTAATGAATTAGGAGATCTTGAAGGAATTACCCTGATCGATTACTTTAATTCTAGTAACCCTGGTAGCATATAGCAACAAGCTGAAAGTATGAAATAAAACAGCCATGCTCCCTCACGGCGGACGCAATTTGTTTCTGACAAGGAACAGATTTTTGATGGCCGCCACACAAAAAATTCTGAAATAAAAATAGCATTCTTGATTAAAGAAAATACAAATTTGGTTGACTGTGTTACCGGCAACTAATCCTTTTCCAATCAACAGAACTGACTTCGACTTTGCAGAATCAGTAACTATTTTTTTTTTATCTAGGACAGTTTAGCTGTTCCCGAAAATGTTGAGGAGCTAAACCATTGTTTTAATACATAGCGACATAATTTTATAGAAGAAAGACTTGGCCAGACCAGTCAGAATGTGGGTTTTCCGAAAGCCCCGCAGTCAACTAATCGATCTGTTCTTCGAAAAACAAAGGAGGTTTTGGTTTTCCATTAAAGGTGGTGTTTTCTTGTAGAAATCAGGACTTAAGTGGAGACCTGCCTGGGTCTACATTTTTATGTACAGATTCAAGCCATAGCACCAGGTGAAAAAAACCAACACATTACTGGCAATAAAACTATCAACTATCGCACTTTAAAAGAAGCTCAGTTTCTTAAGTACGTTCTCCATCAAACTTCACCTTCAACAAACAGTAGCAAAAAACTCTGCTGCGTCTTATGAAATCAGTACATCCGTAAGAACCCCTCAAAACCACAAATTATAATAGACTACAACAATAAATTAGTAATTATGAGCGCTACTCAAAGAAATTAAGTACGAGCCTATAAATAAAATAAACCCTCGGTTAACAAAAAACTTAGTGCCAGCTTAACGAGCTTGCTGAACCCCCAAAACTTGAAATCGGATACAAAATTATGTTGAACACATAAAATGACTAAGAGCATTCAGATCAGTCCTTTATCACATCTGTGTGAAACGCGCAACCACATCTGCTTGCAAGATGCCTCTCCTTAGCTACTGTCACTAATAGGTCATTAATTTGATAATTATTCAGCTAATCCGGATCTTCTATAGGCCTAAACTTCCGTCCTCAAGCAGTACAGTCAGTTTCGAGTAAATTGACCCTAAACTCTTCTGTCGATCTCCCCTCTATACGGCACATAAGATTACCCTTATAGGTCAGGGCTGTGGAAGTACAATACATATACAGTATGGCAACTTGGAGTCAGGACAAACAAAACGAACGCAACAGCTTCTGTGAAGTTTCCAGTTACAAACTTTGTTAAGAACCCCAGGAACTAGCGAAGAGATGAGTCTGACCAGGGTCTGGCTGAAACTGAATGGAGTGGTTGACGTGAGTTTCTTTCTATCGATGGCTACGTCATTAGCCATATCTTTCCTGAAGCCCTCCTCTCAACAGCGAACTTTAAACTCCATCTAAGTTCCTCAGCGAAAATTGTTGTTCCATAGTTGTATCTTTCAAATGGAAGGATGTATTTTAAATAAGCGTTTACAATGTAATATACGCTTATAACGTACATATTCTGGCAGAATAAGATCTAATGTAAATATGTAAGTGTCGTATTCATGTACAAATAGGATGAAATAGTAATGAAATATGAGGTGTTCTATGTGTAAGCGTTATACAAAAATCATTTAGGTTTGGTTTGTCTTTTGGGCACAAAAATGTTGCGATTTCCCTAGACGGACGAAAATCAACTAGAATGGTCACACGTATACGAGGCAAAGAATCAACAACTACCGTATAGTGCCTTACACAGTTTTAGATAACATCAACTAGGGACAAAAACTCTGCTAGTACCGGTACGTATTGAGAGACCAGTTCAAAATTTTCCTCAACATTATTCTTTTGGCGCGCAAAAACTGAGCGAACCTTACAGAAGTGGCAAGGAAGTACGGTAGGAAGAAGAAAAGCGTTCGGTAGTACTGAACAGTAATACAAGAACCATTGGACCGTGTGGGACATGTCACTATCTCTCTTAACCCCACCTCAATTGTCCCACACACTTTTTCGGTCTCTCTTCCTTCATTAGTTTGCGTTAGGCGGAATAAACTCTTGGCTTTTAAGATGGCTTTTGAATTCGGCTGGTCGCAAGTTGGACGACGTATTGTAGAATCATAAGATAGGCGGTTGATGTTCTTTTCCTTTGTTTCGGCGGAAATCACAGTTTTTGTTTGCATAAGCGGGAGGAGCTCGTCGTCTTTGAGACGACTTTCCTGCCGGGCAACGGTAAAAATATCACAGAGCTACTTGAAGTAACGGCAAAATTTTATGTAACCTCTGTAGAGGTTGTAGTGCAGAAAACGTAAGACGTCGAACAGACTCTCGAGCCTGTCCCATCTACCTATCAGTCTAAAACAGTCCCTTAAACAATGGGTTCGGTTTTATTTACTATCCCAAAGGGAGAAAACCGCAACGACCGCTGAAGTAAGAGAAAACACTTTTTTGTTGTAATCTCTTTTTATGTTTTGGGAGAAGTTCCAGTTTTCTTCCTTCAGACTGATGATTTTAACTGGCCACACTTGAATAATAGAATAGTTGTGAGCTTTTAAAGGAAAACTCTACTGTAGGTAAGTTCGAGTTATTAACATCGGCATGCGCTTGTTTCTCGCTCTTCAACTTCGTGGAACCGTTCTAAAACTTCCCTCAAGATTCGATTTCGGGTTTTTCTGGACGGTCGCAAGGAGTTACTCTGCTTTTGAGAGTGCCGAAAAGTGACTCCAGGTAAAAGCTGCTTTAAGAAGATTTGCCGTTGAAATGGCATTTGTACGGTAGTAAAATTTTAGCAAATAAATTCTGGACCTGATTCTCTGGACGGGAAATTGATTTGTGGACTCGTGTTCGAATATTCCCCTTTTTTCTGTTTAGGACCGTGTTGTTAAATGAAAAGCAATCTGGCAGGCTAGAAATCGGAAGGTAAAATCACAGATAGGCTCACGTAGCGGGCTGCATGAAAACTGAAATTCATGTGATATAACCATTTCATTTAGTATTTCCTAAAAGTGAATAGGAAAACGTATTTCCTGACTACAAGCCAAGATCGAAATATCTAGCAAAAATAATCGAGAAACTTGCCACTTCTTGTCATCATGTTCCGAAGTTTACGGCAAGAATAAATTGTTTCCACAGAATATAACGCTCCAACGAATACAATTCAATTCGTAAAGTTACAATTTCTTAACAGTTAGTCAAAATATCGTATCTTGCAACATTATTATTCGTATCATTATCTTCTTTCCTTTCCTTCAAAATCAAAATATCACATTATTCGCTCCAACGATGCATCAACAACTTAACTCGTCTACATGCGAATTCGGGTCCCGTTTAAAAGGAGAGTTAGACGGAAAAATAGTGCAGCCACTGATTTAGTATTGGAGCAGTTATGTGATCGCGAAATTTCTTCTCTCTCCTTCCTGGCCTCATTACCTCCGAGCAATCTGGCCGAATATCAAAGTTAAAATGAAGACTTGAAGTTATCTAGTAAATAGGTGCACTTCTAGAACTCGAGGCGGTAAGCTGAACAACTCGTTTCGTGGTCTTGGAGGTTGATGGTGCAACGACTCGCTGACGGCGATAAATCGATCCTGAGTTTCGCCAACGCTTCCTCGTTCTCAGCCACCCAGTAGCCCAAGGTATCGGTGTCGTACGTGGGAATAATAGTCACTTCTGAAAAACAAAACAAAAAAGCCGTGAGACGCCGATCAAACCGACACTAACTTGACAAGTAACATTGTCTAGCTCACCAAGTTCTTTATCCTCCCAGGTTTGTTTTGCTTCCAGCAAGGCGTTGTACACCTCTCGGCTGGGCTCTATTCCGCTGAACACGTAGTATCGCGCACGGACCCTCTTGAAGAACTCCAGGGAGCTGTAATACGAGTTGCCGTGGTGCGGGACGTAACTCAGGTCAATGTAAACTGGAGGAGACTTGCTCTTGTTACTTCTTCGGGGCGATTCGGTTCGTTTGTTTTTATTGTCTGTCAGTGTGTTCTTCGCAGCCAGTTTCCGCTCTTTCTGGGGCGTTCCTTTCGGAGAAGGAATCACTTGGTCGTTGTCGGTCGCTGCCACGGGTGGAGCGGGTGAAGGAAGGCCCAGAGGCTTTCCCCACGACGCGATGGGATCTTTGTCCTTGGAGGAGGACGGGTCCGATTTTGAGAAGAACGATCCGAAGAACGCCGATTTAACTTCGTCCTTGGCGCCCTTCACAGCGTCAGCTGACTTGCTCATGACGTCTTGACCTGCGGCTTTTGCTGATTCTATACCTCCGTGGACAGCTCCGCTAGATTTCGCAATCACGTCTTGACCAGCTGACTTCGCTTCTTGAAGCGCCTCCGCCGATTTCGTCGCTTCTTCTTGGCCAGTCGCTCTTGCCGAGTCGACGCTTGCCTGCATCGATTCTGCTGATTTCGTAATCCCGTCGAGACCAGCAGCTTTCATTTCCCGGAACGCCTCAGCAGATTTGACGGCCACCTCTTGGCCCGTCGCTTTAGCGGAATCAATCGTACCTCGAACAGCGTCCGCCGATTTACTGATCACTCCTTCCCCTGCTGATTTTACTTCTCCGAAGGTGTCTGCAGATTTGCTCACTGCCTCTTGGCCGGCTGCCTTCGCTGACTCGATGCCTTCGTGAACAGCACTCGCAGTTTTGCTAATCACATCTTCGCCGGCTGCTTTCACGGCGTGAACATCTTCCTTGACGGCTTCAACCGACTTGCTAATAGCCTCCTCACCTGCGGCTTTTGTCTCTTGAAGAGCGTCTGCAGTGTTAACGGCTTGATTTCGGGCGGCGGATTTCGCGGATTCGATACTTTCAGAAACAGCTTCAGCAGATTTGCTGATCACTTGTTCGCCTGAAGCCTTCACATCCTGGAGAGCGCTCGTCGTCTGACTGATGACCTCTTGGGCCAATGCTTTCGCAGTCAGCTGACCTTCTCTGAGAGTATCCTCTGATTCAGTGGCCAAACGTTGTCCTGCAGTTTTGGCCTCTTGAAGAGCGTCAGCTGTTCCACTTGGCAAGGTATAGCCAGCAGCTTTTGCCAGTTCAATATTCTCTTTAGCGGCATCGATAGATTTACTTATCGCATCTTTGCCGGATTCCTTTGTGGACTCGTAGCTTTCGCTGAGTTCCTGTAGAGCTTTTTGTCCCGCTGTTACGGTAGACTGGAAAGGTGCCTTAATGAGCGACGACTTATCGTCCTTTGTCTGAACAGGGTCGTGCTCGACGTAGGACATTCCTGGTGCGTCGTGCGAAATCGACTCGACAAATGTCTCCTGGAGATCATCCTTTATTTCCCTGACTTTACGTTCAGGATAATCGACTGACCCCCTCGCATCATGAGATATACTCTCAACGAACTTATCCTGAATATCATCTTTAGCTTCTTTCAGGGGCAGTGTCTCCGTATACAACGTTGATTGACCACGGGCGTCATGCGAGATCGACTGTGCAAACTCCTCTTGAAGATCGTCCGTAATTTCCCGGACTTTGCGTTCAGGATAATCAAGTGATCCCCTGGAATCGTGGGAAATACTTTCGACGAACTTTTCTTGCAGGTTGTCCTTGACTTCTTTAAGAGGAAGTTCCTCCGTATACAAAGTTGATTGGCCGCGAGCATCGTGTGAGATGGACTCAACAAACTCTTCTTGCAGGTCATCTTTGATATCCCTGACGACGCGTTCCGGATAATCGACTGAACCTCTTGAATCGTGACTTATACTCTCCACGAATTTACCCTGCAGGTCATCTTTGATTTCCCTTTTCACGTGCTCTGGGTATTCGGTTGAGGCACCCTTCACATCGTGAGATATGGCTTCTTCAAACTTACCCTGAAGATCATCCTGAATTTCCTTCTTGAGAGTTTTTTCAGGATATTCGATCGATGCCCGCCCCGCATCATGTGATATGCCTCCGACAAATTTATCCTGCAAATCATCCTTAGGTTCCCGTTTCTCTAGATGTAGGACGGATATACCTTGGGATATCTCACCATGGCTGAGAGGTTGCTCTTGAATAAACGAAGAGGACATAGCATCGTGACTGATGGACTCTATGAATTCGTCCTGTAAGTCTTCAGTGGCCTTCCCTGAAAAACTTTTGGAGGACACTGAATCTTTCCGTTCCGAGGTCGCTTGGCTGGACGCGGTTGCATCGTGGCTCACGGCTTCGATGAAGGACGATTGGAGCTCCTTTGCATCCTCGATGACGTGTGGATCACTCGGTTTCTGAGCCTCATGACTCACGAACACAGACACAGTCTCGGGATGGACATGAGCGAGTTTTTCGTTCAGCTGGGTTTGGATATCAGCGATGTGGTGCAATGAGGACTGGATCATATCCTCTCGGCCGGCTTCTTGTTTAGAAGCATCCGCTTTCGTAGCTGCCACAACTTCCGGAGCATCGTGACTTAGTCCTTCGATAAAGGATGACTGCACATCTCCGATATCAATCGATTTTCGGGAATCTCCTCGAATCACAGATTTGCTTCCGGGACTACCAACAGCCGAGTCTCTCGTCTCCGGCCCGGCTTCGTGCGCCAATGATTCGATGAAAGACGTCTGAAGGCTTTCTATGGACGCAGGGTCATGAAGTCTTTCAGACTGCAGGAAACTCATAGTTGTTGCAATGACCGACCTACCTTGTTCCTCACCTGACTTACTATCATGACTTTTGTCAGATTCACTGAGCCATTCTTTGTCCAGGGATGTTGGAGTCTTCTCGCTCGTGGCTGCGGTTTCGTCTCTACCCGGGACGCTTTGGGCGTGAGACATACTATCATACAAGGATTCCTGGAGGTCTCCAATTTCCGATATGCGGCGGCTGGACGTCTTACTGTCGTAGGAAGTTCCCTCACTCGCCTCTTCGACAGTGGACGAGCCAGCACTACGCAACCCGTCCTCCGTGTGGAGCCGTCGAGTGAAATCTTCCCCTCGAGCTTCCCGGTGTTCCCTCATGGCTCGCTCAAAGTCGATCGCTTTATCTTCGTCGTACATCACATTTTGCCCCGAAATAATCATACGCGAAAAGCTGTCGCGCATCACTTCTTCTCTGCTATCGGACGGCACGTAAATGGAGGACGTCATCGGATCTACGATGCCAGCACTCAGTGGAGGAGTCTCCCCATAGTCCTCCTCGCTCTGGTCAGAAGGCAGTCCGCCGTAGTAAGACGTCGTCATGGCAGAGGCGATAGTCTGCCTGCGATGTTGCAACGGCGCATTCTTATGCTCTTGAGCGAAGTAATCGTCTCTTGCGTGGCCGCTCACCATCGTGCGGTGAGGGTCCCCAATCTCGAAATCGAAATGAGGGGGCGGTGGCGACTGGGTCATATGTGAAGCCACGCTGAGGGGCGAGCCGGGCACATCGTCATCCTCACTGTCAGGCCGCCCTTCGCTGCTTCCCCATAAATTAGTGGCTGCGCGGGAGACCTGCCCGCTGCTGATATCACTATGAGGCGTTGAAGGGCCGATATCGGCGTCTCGGTCACTATACAAGTCCGATCCCGGAGTGCTACTCCTCGCGAAGTCAGCCGATTCCTTTCTTATTCCTGCCACAGCAGCGTGAGGGGCGGTGCTAACGCTTGAGACTTCTTCCTTCTCAGGTTCGACGGGATCCGACATCGTAGTCACGGACTTACCTTCGGAAAGCACAGTTTTCATGGTCGTATCCACGAACAAAGATTCCTCCATGTGTCCGTGGTGCGGCTTGTGTCTAGGAGAAGGTGACCTTTCCACCTTGTGACAGGTTCGCACAGCTTCGTCAGATATCTTCTGCTCTGTAATCTCCGTGGTTATTTCCTCGTCCCCGATTTTAGTTACCGTGGTCACTGTTTTGGTGATGACGCCGTGTGAAGGTGAGTCCGTCGAGGGGTCTTCGGGAGCAGTTGTGTAGTGCGTCACAGTCGAGACTGTACTCAGCCTCCTGACCTCGCCCCCAGGCGGAGCTTCGTCGTCACTGACATACTCTTCATGGACGCTCTTCGACACGCATCGGAATTCAGGTTCTTCTTCCTTGGCTTTCAATGATTTTTCTACGGCCTTTGCGGCAGTTTCGGCGACTTCTGTGTCCACGTCAATGGAGGGCTTCCTACTGCCGCTGGTGGACGACGAAGGAGTGAACTTAATGCTCCCCGCGGCGCATACTTCGGTTTCCTCACCACCGTCTTCGCTGCTAGCCGTAACCAACATCCTGTGCACAGTTGAGGACGAGCTATCCGCCTGACTGTCTTTCGTTTCAACTGTCACACTTTCCTTAGCAGAGGAAACGAACTGTCCTGCTTCAACTTTGGTATCTTTCTTAGCCTCGGCCATATCGGGGCATGTTGTAAATTCAATGCCAGCGGGAAGAGCACTTACTTCCGAAACAGTAGACTCTTTCGTTAGAAACTCTTCAGCCGTGAACTTCGAAGGTTGTTGATTTGATTCGCTATAAGAAGCATGCGATGGCTCTTTCGAAACCTCCTGAACGGTTTTCGTAACCTCGGTAACGCCTTGAGAACCTATCTCGCTGCTGATAAACGACGATGTAGTACTCTTTACGGTGTCAGCCGTCTCCTTAACTCGCGTTTGCGACTGCGAAGTCAAATCCGTAACACTAGTATTTGAGGTAGTCTCACTCCTCTCTTCTTTGATAACAGTTTCCTCAGACTCTAAAGTTTTAGCCACAGCCGGAATCGCTTTCACCTCTACAGGCACACTTTGGTCAAATTGAGCCGACGGCGCTCCGGGAGATTCAATCGGAACAAAACCTCTTTGATCGCCATCGTCATCATCCTCGTCAAGGATGAGAGCTTCTTTCTCGTGAGCAGCATACGCAGATTTCTGCACTTCAGTCTTTTCCTTTACGTTCAGTTCCTCGTCTGAGCTGTCCTCGCCTTGTAGCACGAGAGTTTTGCATTCTGTAACGGTGATCGATGGAGTGGTCGCTCCTTTCTCACGTTCGTCGTCTCGCCCTTGCATATCACCAGGAGAAAATGAAACAGAACTTTTCCTCCTTGTCTTTAGACTGTCAGTCTCACTTGTTTCACTCACTTTTGCGTCCTTCATGTCGAACCCATTCGTTCCTACGGTCGTCGTTTTAGTCTCGCCCGGTTTAGAATCTTGTTCAGTCGCCTTGGAAAAACTTTCTCGTTTCTCTTGGAAAGTGTCTTGGGAGTGAGATGGGGACGAAGTGCCGGACTGAGATGATGGCTTGTCATCTTTACTCACGGAGGCGGAGGGAACAGGCGAAGAGCTAGAGTCCTGATCGGCTATCTTCGTGTCTTTTCCGTCGGGTTTCGCCAGGTCGGGAGTACTCGTCTGGGTTCTTGCAGGTGATTGCTCCGAGGCAGTCAGTTTCTCTGGAGACCGAGGAGGGGATATGCCCGATTCAGGAGTGGCGGATTTGGCAGGCGAGGAGACCACAGAGTCGGTGAGTGAACGCTTTCCAATACCTGAGGTATCTTTAACAGCCGAGTCAACGTGTCCGTTGACCGCGTGCTCCGGTGTTGAAGTTCCCGACGCCGCTGAGGACATTTTTCCGGTCGATAAATTATCTTTCATTGAGTCATCTTTAGTTGCTGATCCGGGTAAGGGCGACGAGGTTCCGGAGGTTGGAAGACTCTCAATATCCTTTCCAGGAACACTGGCCTTCCGGCCGAGAGATGGTGATGACGACTGACTCGCAGTCTTCGATAAGGCAGGGGATATCGTTGTGCTTTCCACCGTTTTCGTTTCCGATACTGATCCAGATTTCTCGTGAACAATAGCAGTAGTTGTCAGCACTTTCTCCGAGTCCTTTGATGCGCCTTCTTCAAAATGACCAATCACTCCTTTCTTGTCTGACACATCCGACGCAGTTGAGCTGTGCCTCGAGCGGCTGACTGCTTGATCCTTGTCTTCAGCGATCGAAGATTTGCGTGAAGAGTCTTTCTTTTCAGCTGAGCCACCGAAGGAGGATTTACGGGACAATGGAGCGTCGTCGATCTTGGTTCCGAAAGAAGACTTTCGAGAAGAGCTGCGCTCTTCCGTCAGCCCTGTAACCGGACTTTTCGTAGACTCGCCATCCTGCTCCGCTTGCAGGTTTCCGTTTCCGATTGGCTCATCTTTACCTGAACCTGCGACAGACGCTTTCCGAAACTCACTTTTCCCGGCTTCAACATCGGCGAGCGAGTCCTTCTGGAGCGACGACTCTGAAGCACCCGTTTTCGACGTTATTATATCATCAATACCACCTACAGACGATTTCCGTGAATCGCCTTTTTCAAGGGCAATTGAGGACTTGCGAGAATCCACATGTTCGACCGCAATGGACGATTTCCGGGAAGGCGCTTTCTCTTCAGCGATATTGCCCACCGATGATGGTTTCACAGACGATGCATCTGCGACTGATGTTTTACGCGAAGGCGCTTTCTCTTCACTCACAGATGATTTCCTCGAAGATGGTTTTACAGACGATACATCCGTGACTGATGGTTTCCGCGACGGCACTTTCTCTTCTACATCGCCCACAGATGATTTCCTCGATGATGGTTTTACGGACGATGTATCAGCGACTGATGTTTTACGCGAAGGCGCTTTCTCTTCTATATCACTTACAGACGATTTCCTAGAAGAGGGCTTTTCTGCCGTTACATCAGCAACTGATATTTTCCGGGAAGGGGCTTTCTCCTCGCTCACAGATGATTTCCTTGAAGATGGTTTCTCCGTAGGTTCAGCAACTGATGATTTTCTGGAAGGCACTTTTTCTTCCGTCACGTTACTCACAGACGGCTTTCGAGAAGACTCTTTTTCTGCCGCAGCATCGGCCAGCGATGATTTACGCGAAGAAGTACGGCCTTCGTCGTGTTCAGCGACAGAACTCTTGCGACTGGCGTCTTTCCGCTCCTGCTCGTCTTTGCTCACTTTGTCGTCCTTGAAGACGGTCCTACTCGCCACGACCTTAGCATCCGTCACCTGCCGCGGGACGTCGGGGGATGAGTCAGGAGTGACAGTAACAAATTCAGGATGCTGAGGCTCGTCGGTCGTCTTGTGAATAAGCTCCTCCTGGAGCTCGCGCCCCGCCCGCACGGCGCCTGAGCTAACGTCGAGGCGCAAGTCGGCTCGGGCTGATACCGGTACACTCTCAGCAAATGGCTGTGCGACCTTACTCAGTTCAGAGGTTGGAGGGATACTTATCGGCGCGGGTTTGGCTCCCGCTACCGGCGCTGGCGATAGAGGCGGCTCCTCCAAAATCCCTGCTTCAATTTGCGAGTACTTTTTATCTTCCCGTACGATTTCCGGACCCGTAACGTCCTCGACACTGTACCCCAAGATACGAAGCTCCTCGAGACTTGCGCGCGTGGGCCCTTTTTCTTTCACGAGATCTCCCGCATCAACGGTCACCTCACCTTTGGTGTCTACATCCTTCTCAAACTGATCAATCTTCTCAGCTGATTCTTTAACGACACTCTCGTTCACTGCCTCCTTTTCCGATTTTTCCAGTTCCTCCCTCATTTGTTTCAGTTGTAAGAGTTCATCTACCTCCTTCTTAATAATGTCAGTGGGGCTGATATCTGCCGCGCGCGGGGCGTCCACCACATCCGACCTCGTCTCGTGAGCTTCGTACTCCTCGTCAACGGGCAGATCGGCCACCTCATCGGGCGTCTTGACGATGTCCCGGTGAAGGGCCGCGATGTGCGGGTCTCGAATATCGATGCCGATACGGCCGGGAGGGGCAGCTCCTTGGGGAACCGCCTTCTGCGCAGGGACTTGTCCGCTCTCCTTCGTCGTTTCCAGGGCATGCTTTTCTTCGACGACCTCCTTGATCTCGTCCAGAGGCATCCGCTCGTCCTCCGGCAAGGTCGGCGCTGTCGTCGCGCCAGAGGTCGTTGACACCTTCTCCTCAGGCTGAGTCTCTTCCTTCATATCAGCCGAAACGCCTTTCTGCACGTCGTCTTCGTTCAGCTTGTCACTTGGCCTACTTTCTGGTGACGCATCTTGTTGTTTGGGTTCAGATTTCGCCGAAGCCGTCTCCTTCAGGTTATACGACTCCGTGTCCTTCTTGTCTTCTTCGGTGTGTAGCTCGTCTGAATCTTCTTTGGTGACCGCGGCTTGTTCGATCTTCGCGTCAGGCTTTGAAACAATCTCCGTTGCCGAAGTAATGATCTCCTCTACTTCCACGACGAGTTTTTCTTTGTCTTCGGGGGTGATAAGGCCTGCGCTCAATTTACGCTTATCTGCAGCAGCTACGGTGCGCTGTTCAGGCTCAATATGTTTGGAAGTTTTTTCTGCAGCAGCCACTTCTTTCTCCTTGGCTATTTTGGATTTCTCTGACTCCTCCGTGTCCCTTTTCAATTTTTCGTCCTCAGCATCGTCATCTTCTTGATCGCCGAGGTTTCCCGGAGCGTGTGACTCAGCGCTGACTTGTTCTTGAGCCGACTCCTCGGTGTACACCTCTTCCTTCTCGATAACGAGGTATTCCTCTTCTTCCTCGTCTTCAAACCGAAGTTCTTCAGCAGGTTTCTTCTCCTCAGCCAACATTCCAGGCTCTTTAGCAGCATTGTCACCAGCTGATATCTTCTCAGCATCTTTCTGACCCGTCTCTTTAGTTTCTTGATCCTTGACTGCCTTGGCTTCTCCGCTCACTTCTTCTTTACCCGCCTTAGCCTTCTCCTGATCTTTGAGCGCTGCAGCTGAAGGCTTCTTGCCCCGTATCCCAGCTCCATTCGTTTTAGTGACCTCTTTCGCAATTTCCTTCTTCTCCGCCACGCCATCCGGCTTTTTGGTGATAGTCCGCGTCGTGTAGACCGTCGATTTGGTGACCGTAGTCTTAGCCGGCGATCCGGGAGCTTTCGCGACTTTGCTTGGAGACATCATCTTCGGTCTGCGACTGATCGGCTGTCTTTCAGTCTTGACTGTAGCGGTCATTACAGTCACCTCCTCTTTCTTGACTGTTTTGGAAGGCGCTCGAGTTGCTGAAGGTGCGCGGGCGCTCTGCAGCTTGGACTCGACGACCTTGCGGTTGTTGGCCTCCTTCGCACTCTTGGCTGGCGTCGACGACGGCGAGGGCCTAGTCCTGCTAGAAGCCCGCGTCGTTTTGCTGACACCATTAACCTTCGGGTCGAAACTCTTCTTAGGCGTCGTGGGGGAAGCTTTCTTCTCTCCGTCAACTTTCTTCTCATCAACTTTCTTCTCCTCCGTCTTTTTGTCGGCCGCTTTTGGAACCGACTTAGGCACTTTCCGCTCCCGCGATTGCGAGGCATTCCGTTTCCTAATCACAATCTCCTTCGATTCGATATTCGCTTTATTCTCTTTCATTTTCGCGGTTTCCATAATAGTTTTCGTCTCCGATTTCTCTAACTCTTTCAAAATAATGTCATCGTCCTTAGCGATAATTTCCTTTATTTTCTCAGGCTCATCCACTTTCTCCGATTTTTCGGGCACTTCGGCCTTTTCCTTATCGACTTTCTCCGGCTTATCCGTTTTGACGATCGCCTTCTCCACTCGTTTGGCCGTTTGCTTTGTTATTGAAGATGTCTTTACTTTATCGCCCGCCCCAGCCACTGGGATAGTGGCCGCTTTCAGGATATGGTGTTTGCTGGCTTCCGAAGACGCGATCGGCCTCGAATGCGTTTTGGTCTGCCCTTCGCCGGGCAGCAGTTTATCGATCACAGTCGGCGTGTACTTAGGTTTCATCTGCTTGCTACTTAGGCTCACCGCCGATGCTGAAGGGCTCAACGATTGCGCCGTACACGTGGGATGCTTCAGGAACTCCAGATGCCGGATTTTGTCCAGACCTTCGAAGATCTTGTGCTGAGGCGTGCTCCCGGGGAATAGGATCCTCGTGATGGTGTCCTGAGGGTTCGCAGGCTGCCAAACGAGCAGGGCGCAGATCGAGACCATGTTATGCAACGGGAACTGGAAATCCTTGGCATCTTTCCGCTTCTGGGAGCCGAAGAGGCGGGAATCGTTGGAAGCCCATTTCGCCAAGAAGTCCCGCACTTCCCGGCTATCCCTCGCGGGGCTAATGACGAACATGTCGAGCTTCCCGTGTCCCACTTTGTGGTACAGGTTGATCGGCTCCACCACAGCGTCCCGGTAGCACGGACTTGGTTTCAGCTGGAGGTGTCTCAAATTGAGCACCATCTCTTGGCCCTCGTCGGCGAGGCTCACGAGCAGGTTGTCTCTGTCCTTGGCCGTTTCGGGTGGCGACAGCATTTTACGCTCCTGAAACAAGTCACGGGTCACTTGAGAGAGGCCATACCGAAAAAGGTAATCCTGTTAGGGGGACGCATGAGGGGCGTCTCACCTGTAGGTTGCAGAAAAAGTGCCCAATCTGGGGGTAGACGTGGGTCTGTCTCTTACGGCGGAGCAGCGAAGCCAGTCCATGAGCGTTCGCGTTGTTGAGCCGCGTGAGCAGGACGGCGTCCAAGCGGTCGAGGTGACGCGCGAAGTCCCAGAAGCACGCTTTGCGCCCGAAACCACCGTCCACCTACACAAACACACTTATCCAATAAACAAAGCGGCAAAGTCGGATAAAAGCTCAATCTCACATACTGTATTTCAAGTTAGCTACACTTCAAAATCTAGTAGCGACTGTTAAAACTACACACTGTCAGCTTTAAATGAGGCATTTTCTACTTTTTGTATGGAGACTTTCAACGGAAAACCGATGCGACAGCGAAGCGAGGTGTACTTAACATTGATTAAGTTGATCTAAACTAACAGTCGACAAACTTGGATATGTAAACGGCACCAGGCTTAGTGACCGCCAAGCGGAGACATATTAAAAGCAAAACCCCGTTTTGGGCAATGCTATACCTGTGTTGGGTGTGAAACCAAAACGGGGGTGGTACGTATTTTGGTTATTTTTCAAGATAGACCTATGTTCAGTCAGATCATTCAAAAGGTCTCGGCGAGAGCTTTCCACTGATGTGGATAAACATAGGTCTATCTTGAAAAATTACTAAAATACGCACTACCCCCGCTTTAGTCTCATACCCAGGTAAAGCATTTCCCAAAACGGAAGTTTTTTTTTTACGGTGGAGATAACGAAGAACATGACGTAATCTAGGTCAACTACGCGATTGTATTAGTCGTTAGTCATCACCATGACATGTAAGATTGCATCATATCAGACCACAAGAGGTAGAAAAAGCGGCTTCAAAACTGAGAGGGTACCTTTTTGACGAAACTTCGAAGTTCAAAACTTGGCTTAAAATCTGGTATTTCTAAGTCGATACAACTCATTTCCGTCCCTGTTTATTTTCTTAGTATCGACCGACCCATTAGTGAAAGGGGTCCGTTAAGCATTGTATAAATCCATTTTTAAAGGGCGCTTACAGCAATAAGTGCGCTTCGGGCGTAGAGGGGAGCATCTGCCATGTTCGCCCTAGACTCGAGCAAACTGTCCATTCAATTTAGGTCACTTCATTTGAGTCAGAATTGGAAGCTTCATCGTTTCACATTGTCGTAATCCGGGCACCAGCATTAGCATTTCGCCCACATGAAAACCTTGTTTACTTTTTGCGATTCTCCCAATATAGAAGTGATTTACCGTCCATCACAATTTTCACCGAAAAACGATGACAGATAAATTAAAGCGGAAAACAACTGTATAAAATCATAGCAACGAGATAAACCGTTACATGCAGGTTTAAAGGCATTGAAAAGTAAGTACTTTTTCGGCAAATTCATGTAGAGAGGACAGCTTTGAAAAGAAGAGAGAAAAGAGGTGTGTGAACAGAGAGAGAAAATCCCACAAAGGGCACTTCCGTGTCAGGCGCGCGCACCTGTAAAATATGCCGAGAGAGCGCGCTTTACTCACAAATTATTGCTTAAGAAACTCGCTCCTGCAGAATATATAGCCCGAGCATTCTACGTTTGCGGCTTAACGGGTCGACCTCACAAAACGGCGAATTTGCTCGTCCCCAGTTTTTTGTGCATGTGAATGCCACCTGAAGAGGTCGCAGAGCTACGCAAAATGACGCATTTATGTTCGCCCACTAACTTTCAAAGGTGGAGTTTTCCACCTCGTGTTCCACCTTGTGTTCCACCTCGTTTGCCAAACCGAGCAGAGCGAGTCATCGTGCACACAAGCAAACTTAATTTATTACTCATTAGTTTCTTTATTCAAACGGTCGCCACTAGTGCCGATTATTTCTCGGGATCAGGCTTGGCGACAGCCGAGCGAAGCACGTAAACCTACGTGGTTAAAGCAATCAATGCTCGAAATGTTGTTATGAGAAATTTAAGCCAGAGTGGAACACAAGAGATGAAAAATTCGACCTTGAAAATTTACAGTTTACTGATATATTAAGGAAAAACATTTGTGGAAACGCGAATGAGCTCCACGAAAGGTTTTCTGGGGACGGAAGAGACAGCCCTTGCAGCTGTGTCTCCCCGAGTGCTGCACTAAAACGTATTAGCTAAGCGCCATCTTATTGGCCAAGCCGAACACCAATCGACACTCTTAACCTCCTTAATCTGTTTCAAAGTGCATTTTAAGAAGGTCTCGAAGGAGCACTCTTTCGTAAAGAGAATAACACCAGAGGTGCTTTGCATACTTAAACCCACTTAAAGTGGATTGCAATAAGAGGTTTTTAAGTTACGCCATAAACTCCGCACTTATAACAAAGAGGCAAAAATGGAAGCACCTTTACGGAAAAGCTGAATCGTGGCGATTTTAAAAACTTCGGGATTTGTGGAGGCTTATGGACCACGCGACAAAAGTTAGGTTAGGTTGCGACATAGACGTAAAATCTTTGCTGGACACGCAACTCGAAACTTGTATGAGCATGTAGCTAAACCTGCCAGGAGTGCATTGTCACTCACTAAACTCGAGTTTCCTATCCAGTCCTTTGTCCCTTTAGCGACCTAGCTGCAGGGGTTCAGGCCATTCGAGGTGCGGCCCAATTTCTGTTACACTCATAGCATGTTAATAAGGCGTGGGGCGCGACACCTGTACACTATTTGACACCCTCTCGCATCTCTAACTACCCTTCTGAAATACCCAGAGGTACCATATCCGTGAGAGTAACGTTGCCAAGGCGACGTACACGGAATAATTATGCTAGCCTGAGATAAGGGAGGCGTTGCTAGCTGCAACGCTAGCAGCTTCGCTAGGGCACACTCGCTTTGGCGAGCTCATGGCTAAGGCAGTCTGCTAACGGGGTTGATTGTTTTTTGAAGCGTAGGACTGATATATGCTAATCAACGACCTTTGAAAGAGGCATACTCTGAATATTTTAAAGGTTGGAATTTTCCACCTCGTTCCGACCTAGTCAAATATTTTTACTCTATTTTGAACGAGTATTGAGGACATACTAATTCGTAACTTAGGTTAAGTGAACCTTGATTAGGTTATGACACACGTCTTGTAACTCACTTCGGGTGTTTATATTAGCTATGTTTCTGCGACTTGGGAGTTTTGCGGCAATGCGTTGGTCACTGACAAAACAACGTCGAGGTGTTTTTCATATTCCAACTCACCAGCATGTTGAATCCGTTGATGCCGAAGAGCGCCGCGTCCCCTTGACCACCCGGAAACACGTACAGAGTCGGATGGCTGAACCGGATGTTGCCCACAACATCCGACGACTCGAGAAGCGCCTCCAAGGACGCGGGCCTCACGAGGCCAGACATGTAGTCTGCAAAAAACGACCAACTGTTACAGCCCAAGCGATAAGAAGCTTTTCCCAATCCGATTCCAACGAATATTCGCGCGCTCAACCAATGCTGCGGAGATATCTCCTAAAACCTACGCTAGCTCGTTCTCTTTTTACGGAGAAGGAGACACATTCGGCCGAAGCGCCGTCCGGCCAATCAGCTCAGTTCCCCCTCCCTCGTTGCATCCTTCTTCCTTAGCGTAATGAGCCTCAAGGATGCGCAAGTCGTGAGAGAGTGCGTTCGCAGGTAATATTACCGCTATGCATGCAACTGGTTGGAGGAAATGCGAGGAGAAGTTTAGAGCTCGTACTGAGATGGCGTATCTTTAACTTGAGGATCTTTACCTTAGAGGCGGGAAGACTCGGTTCGCTTGAGATCCTCATATACTTAGCCTAATGTCGGTCAATAATTGGTCGATACCCGAGTAAATTCTTCAACAAACTATCCGCTATCTCGAAGTGAACCTGAAATTACCTCAAAGACATTCAATAATTTAATCCTTAGCCACTGGGGCTACAATGCGCATTGACTCAATTCCTACCGATGGGACTAGCCTTCTCAGTAGGATTTTTGAAAATCGATATCTGTGATTAAGCTAATTTTAAGAGAAGACTGATAATTGAAAGTTTTTTTCGACGTTTAAGTTACGGTAAGACTGTCGAATATTTTGAATCGGCGGGGAGAATGGGTGAACGTGGGGAAAGTGGGTGAGGATGGAAATAGTGGAAGAAGGAGGGGAACGTAAGTGAAGGAGGGGAAAGTGGGTGAGGGTGGGGAAAGTGGGTGAAAGCGTGCTGGTTACCGATGAAGTGGTCGTAAGTTGAGGCTGGCGGCACAATCGGCATGGGGGGGTTGATCCGGACTCTGCAGTGTCGGCTGAACGGCGCCGGGTCACGCCACGGGCCTTCGGGGGCGCAGTGGATGTCCACGGACACTCCGCCGTCGTAGGCGCGCAATACCCGGGCCACGTCCGGTTCCTGGAATGCCTCCCACAGGTCCACGAACGAAAACGTCCCATCCTTGCCAACAAAACACAAACAACGTTGAGCTAATCAACAATATGTCTCAACTGCTGTCGGAGATGAAATGGGAAAATATTACAAGTCGGGTATTTTTAGTTGCGCTTCAAGCAATGATGATCTAAAATAAGTTGGGGGGCATTCGATAGCGCCAAAAACCACAAGCGACAACGCCGCAAGCGCCAGTCCGTAACCGCCAAAACGAGAAAAGTCGCAAACGCCAAAGTTCGTATAGGTTAGGTCAAGTTAGGCTAAGTTAGGTTAAAGTTAGGTTAAGTTGAACTTTGGCGTTTGCGACTTTTCTCGTTTGGCGCTTGTGGTTTTTGGCGCTTATGACAGCTACCCAAATAAGTTGAGATAAGTTATCTCACCAAAGCTAAGTTAGAATAAGTAAGATGAAAGGAGGAACGGTACACAAAACGCAAAAGGCCGATCATTAACTTCATAGCCTATTCTACGCTACTTTTTGACTTCCTTCCTCCCACCTCACCATTCCATCACCCTTCGGTGAGTGTTACCCCATCCCTTCGAACCCTCGCCCGCAAGGAGAGGATACATTGGGTTAAGTTAGGTTAGGGTAAGCGAAGCATCATTTCACGGGTCCTCTACCGAATCGTTCACATCGTTAAACTAGTCAGCTGGAAACACATGAGAATATTAGAAGCAGCAGCAAAGTTTCCGAAGTCACGGCCAAGCGAGTCAAGTTGCCCCTTGCCCCGGCGGAGGGCCGCAGCTGGCGCGACGCCAGCCGCGGGGCGAGTTGCAACAAAGTCTCCTCCTGAGCCCAACTTAACCACCTCGCCGAACCGCGTACCTGCAGAATCCAGGACCCACTGCCGGAGAAAGTGTAACCCGCGTGAAGAATATGTCGATGACGCGTGAAACTGGAGAGCAGGTTTCGGACGCACTGCACGACGGTCGTCACTTGCGGCTGGATCAGTACTTCCGTGACGAGGCATTCTGACGCGTATTGGATCAGTCGTTCTCCTGAAACAACAATCCCAGCAATGAAAACTGTTGCTCAACAAATATCCGTCCAAAAGCATCATTGCAGATAGAAGCGCGTGGGAAAAGGCCCGTATTTGAGTTTCGTCCGGCAGATGGCGCAGCTATCAGAGACAGCACAACAAATTAACTTTCCAATGTTAACCGATTTATGCCCAGAGGAAGTTTGAAAAAAATAATTTAAGGGTATAATCAAAACGTTTTGAATCAAAATTTTGCAAAATGGTGTTTTTTGAAAAAATATTTTTTTCTTCAGGCTAATTTTGATTTACCTTTTCACTTAAAATAAGTGATTTTTGGGAGAATTTTGCATGAAGGTTGATATTTTTGATGGGTCGATAACAGCCCAGTGGGCAAAAATCGGTTAAAAAAAGCGACATTGTACAAGTATCAGGGCACTTTTACAATCTTTGTTGTTCACATGCTGATAGAGTGTTTCAACATTAACTTCACTTTCCGCAATTAATTTTTTGTCAAACTTTTTTTTTTCGTGTTTGCACGCCTTCGCATTGGATGAGAATGTTGTAATAGATACACTGGAGCGCCTGGCGCAGTCCAGCCCTGCCTATATATTATTCGTAGTTTCGCTCAACGCCACGCCGACTCAACTACATTGTTAAATTACCAAGAGCCACTTGAAGAGGGGAAGAGAAAAAAATGCAGGGGCAAGCCACCCAGAAATAAAATATACTGCCTCTGGATTCAACATTAACATTTTATCAGCGAAAATTACATTCACTTAAAAATACTCGAATGGATATGCGTAGTTTATGCGGATATAGCACATGGATATCCATTTTTGTATTTTCCATAACTGGATGATTCGGCATGGATACCGCATGAACATTTCAAACCGGGTTTTCATATTTGCTTAAAATGTAACAACAGTTCGAAAAAAATGGAATTACTTTAGGAGGTTGATATTTATATTAAGTGTAAGGCGTAGCTCGGTTCAATACCATCACTAACCTTACTCATGTACGTGTTGTTTATACAACACGACAAACTGTTGCTGTTTTGGTGTTATTCAACCAAGAGTTAAAGCCCTCGCCACCCG
>Ga0058701_10000624_pt1 | contig 23828 bp, 13 predicted proteins | sample AgamicOrMae_FD_97039 | JGI IMG/M metagenome (GOLD analysis project Ga0058701, IMG submission 97039) | Agave microbial communities from Guanajuato, Mexico - Or.Ma.e | ecosystem: Host-associated > Plants > Phyllosphere > Phylloplane/Leaf | place: Guanajuato, Mexico | collected 2012-06-04 | reverse complement strand
TATGTGTAGCATAATTATTAAAAAAACAATTATGGAAAAGTCAATAATGCGATCTTTAGCCTCAAAATTTCGGGACTAATTTTTGGCCAGAATTTAGCGACTTATTTTTTGGTGGTTGACTGCCTATACAACATTTAGAAAGTAAACAACGACTTTTAAGACATGTAACCATTCATGGTTGTGCAATGGAAGATGTATTGAGAATTGATGAGCTCAGCCAATCTAAAACGAAGACAACGGTTCAACCAAATCCTCTTAAGTAAGGCGTAAAATACGCGACCTGAGGAGCTAAACGAGTTGCGCGAGCATAGCTAACGTATGTCAGCTTAAACATCCGAATGAGTATACCTTAGTCCAGGTACTAACATTCGTTTTGTTTTCAGGTAGTTAAGTCCTCGCGTGATTGGGACAGGCGTATCCTGTCAACAGTCTAAGGACTACTCAGCACGAACAGTCTGCAAAAGGAATCCTTACACTGTCGGAATTTTTAAGCTCGTGCTTTACCCTTAATCTTGAATTTCATTACGATGATAAATGATGTACAACTGCGTGGGTTAAAGTAAACCTAGGTTCAATCCCGTTTTCTTAGCTATACTCAACTTCCTCCACAAAATCGAAATAGCTCAGCAATCATGTCATTGCCGTTAGCTGTTTTGTCTTGCAATTCTCTGTCTCGTCATTTATCAAGCGAACCGATTTATCTCGGCTAAACTCAAACACGAAGGCGAATTAAGATCAACTGAGCCACATAAGGCAGCTTGGTCACTTCATGTATTCTTTTGTAAAGAAGAAAGATTGTGGAACCGGAACGACTGTCAGTATACAATCAGGAGTTTTAACTTCAACTAGATATCCGTGTCTTTCTACTGATCGAGACACGGAGAAATGTTACCTACGCGGAATAACTTCAGCTAAATGGCAACCGAACTCAGCTTAGCCTAAACCGACCCATGTCTACCCTAATACGTCCTAAGCATTACCTAATTAACCTAATCAATATGACCTGATTTGATTTAGAATCACCTATTTAAACTTGTGCTAAAAGCACGATTGGCAACGTATACAGTCTCGACCTAAATTGAATGTTTCAGACGTATTTTCACAAACTGCGCGTAAGGCATATTTTTAATGATGTACAGTGTTTTTTACTGAATCCCTGTGACAATCACTGATGCAACAAACCCTATCTTTTTGTATTCGTCTCTGAAAGGATTTGGTTGCTGTAAGAAATACAAGCCTATCAGGTGGTCCATAAGGTGAACGAAGAGCGAAGATAATTATAAGCACTCTGTATGTATTAACAGCGTAACACGTAACCAAATACAGTCTTGATGCTCTCCACTCGTATGTTTGTGTCCTGCATTATGCAGATATTTTCTCATGGCAAAATGCAGTTCAGGTCGCGATTTTGCGCCCCCGAAAATTGATACATCTAACGGGAAAGAAGCAATGGACAGTCATAACTCTGTCGGGAACGTAAATAGACGTGTTAGGTGAGCATCGATTAATACCGATGATTTACGGGATGCGAATCAATCATTAGATGGACATCAATCAAAGAAAAAAAGTTGTGGGTCAACGATTGAATAGTTATAGTCTGTTGAGGAAATTTTCCTGTCTCAATCAATTTCATACCCTTGCTTTTTTTTGTATACTGTTGTACGGAATAGCCTCTGAAAAGTGAGAATAAAAGGTCATTTTTACATTTTTTTTGTAGGGTGAACTGTAAATTTCAGAAGAGAAATTCTACGTCTTTCGTCCTTCATCCTAGCGAAATATTTAATAATAAAGGAGGCTTATCTACACGCCATGACGTAGCACCTTCGTACCTTGTGCCTCGCTTCGCTGTCAGTCCGCTCAGCTATCGATGAAAGGCGGCACTCATACGGTAGAAAATCTTCCCCTCCCACCTTTTATTAATCCCATATTTTTAGCGCATACATCTTTAATGATTCTGGATTTGATCAAAACGGCCTTCGCAGATTTGAACCAAACCTGAGTCGTGATCCAAGCAAGGTTAGGTGATGGGGAAAAGGTAAAGAGGGGCACGCGATCAGGGGCATAAATCTCGATAGGCACTCCCCTTTTTTATTAAACGGGATCCGAGGATTGCAAATGAAAATATCAACGCAGATTTGAAAACTGTTAACTGAATACTACTTCTTTTTAACGCAGCTGCCAAACTCGTAAAAGGCCGCGACTTTAATAGTCCGCATAAATCATCGGAACGGAGCGGAGTGTAACGCACGGCTATTTTTGCAAGTGGAGACCAAGCTACCCGTACCAGTGGCCGAAACCAGACTGGCTCACTTTCCTTTTCAACCAAACAATCAATCGCTGCAACAAATGACAGTAAGATACAAATGGATTCTGACGAGAAACCCTTTTTATGGCTAATATAAGTCGTCTGCTTTTCAACGGTATTTCTATGATTTATTAGCTAAACCCGCGTGCGACCGTCAATGTAGCTTAAAACAAGAGAAAAATCCTACTAAACGATGATCATTTTTGGCACTCTATGCACTAAAAACATACATTAAAAAAATTAACGGTATTTATGTTTATTTTTTTTTGAACCATTTTTAAAACCTAGTATTTTGAAATGTCAACCCATAACAGCCTTAAGTATTTGGAGTGAAATTTAGCTTAAGAGAAATTGAAAAGATGTTTCCATTGAAATACGAAATATTAAGCTTTGGAAAATGCCTAAATAATTCAATTTCAGGTTTCCAGCAGGTGGGTGATAGTTTTTTTTTTTGGATTGCGACTATACTGAACTGAAAAGATCCTCAAAAATATTTTTTTCTGTTTCCGAACGGCATCGCTGGGCAGTAGTGGGTTAATGAATAAAACATTTCTGTACGAGCTCAAAGCGCAAGGTCTTTAATACTTTTGAGTACTACAAGTTTATGCTAGCTGCCCCAACGTTTCCAACATAACTGAACCTAATTCCTATAAAACAAAAAGTTAAGTACGACATTTCTTTGGTCCATTGTACGGCTTGACATACGGTTGTGGTAAGACTACTATACTCCGAGTTGCAACGTCAGTTTGGAACACGCGAAAAAATCGTAATGAGCATCACATGCATTATTCAGGAGGGTTGGTCGGCTGGCAATGCTTTCGATCTGCTACCCAATTCACCCGCAGAATTTACTGAAAGACATTCAGTTCAATTGCCGAGTCACCAAGAACCTTTTTTTTTTTTGGATAGCATGCAAAGTACGGAGATTTATAAATTTGCCGGGGTTCCGTAGGTATGAAATGGTGTCCGACACTTTACATGTACGCGTCCGAATACGCTGTGATGTTTATTGAAAGTTATGGATTTGTCATACTTGAGGAAAAGTGACTGCTGCAATTTTCATAATCCACCCGACTGATGGAGAAACGCCAAAAACAAATTTTCAAACCGAGTTTATACCAATTGCCTGTTCCTAACACACGGCAGATATATACTAAAAAAAAAATTCTCTTCTGTAATTTGTTTTTTTGGGTAGCTGTCATAAGCGCCAAAAACCACAAGCGCCAACGCCGCAAGCGCCAATCCGTAACCGACAGACGAGAAAAGTCGCAAACGCTAAAGGTCTTAACCGCAATCCTAACCTTACCTAAACTAACTTAACCTAACTTAGCCTAACCTAACTTGACCTAACCTAACCTGTACGAACTTTGGCGTTTGCGACTTTCCTCGTTTGGCGGTTACGGACTGGCGCTTGCGGCGTTGGCGCTTGTGGTTTTTGGTGCTATTGAATGCCCCCCTTTTTTTTATTTTTTCTCTCATTTTATGTTTACCTTTCGGAAAATTTACAAACAAGTGTAAACAGCTGTAAGTGGTATCACGGGTTATTCCGCAACTGACTTTCGACCGATGCCGACAAGAGTTTTAAACTACCAGATCGAATAACTAGTCCACTGTTCGTACGCGGCGCAAAATTGTTATTCTCAAGAACGAGTATCCGGGACTAGATCTACTTTAAAGTCTGGATGACAAAATCAACTAATGATTCAAAAATCGCCCGCGGCCCGCGTATCACAAAAACACGGCGCAGCTCGCTATAAATTATGTAAGGATTGTCGTGGGGGAATAGAGCTGAAATATATCGTATTATCTCTCTCCAACTATAGGAAAAAGATAACTTTTTTAAATATTTTTGTGCTGCGTAAAAAGCCGCTTTCAAACAGGATACATTAGGTTTTCATAGATTGAGTTGTTTTGTGATTATTAAAAAGATCTCAAAATGATCCGAATGTTTTCAAGCATTCACACTCTGCCGTATAAAAACGAGCCTTTTATTACGGAAATCTCCTTAAGTCAAAAACAAAAGGCCGTGACTTTTATGATAGATTGTTGGCAAGGTATTCGAACACAGAGAATAAAAATTGTGTAATTTAAGGAGGCTCAAGCCGAGAAACCTCGTGGTGGGATAAATGCCAATTTACGCTTGAAGCACGTTGCTTTTGTCCGGAAACCTAATTTGGCTGGAGTTAAAAAAATGCACAGAAACGTAGACGCACTTTTGGTTCTCGGAATCATTAAGATTTTTGGTGCCAATTAATGAAGTCCATACTATCGCGGCCGCCCTTTCTTATATGAGAAAAATCTACAAACGAAACAATTTCGGTGCCTGTGAAGATTTCGATGTCTTGTCAAAGCGCGCAGTTACGGTGCATCAAAGTGCATTACTTGTGTATCAAAGTGCATCATCAAATTGCATAATTGCGATTTGAGTTCGTCTACCCGATGTCATTTGTGTAGGTGGGATGCCATTCAGGATGACGTCTTGTAAAGACTTTAATTAGAGCTCCGGTGAATTTTGGATCACAAATTCTTGTTCGCCAATGTTTATGGAGATAAATGAGTTAATTAGTCCCAATCGAAAAGAGGTTTGCCGTGATGTAACAGCATACAAAATGTTTTCAAAAGTGGTACATTGTCAAACGCGATCAATTAGATACTATGTGATTAGGTGGATAGAAAGCTTACATTCTTCCAAATTTTGGTGTTCAGTTTCGCCTTATAGTTATTTTCTTAATGATACGTAAATTTATTTAACCACAAGCGTGGTACTGAACCCGAGGTGAAAATACTAGAAGAATTGGTCCATTCGTGTCGAAAGAAGATAATGGATCCCATACTAAACCCATGAGAGAGTGTTCTCCGTTAGATATACCTTTCTCTGCTGCTAATCCTCGCATCGAAATACATCAATTCACTCGTGTACCCCCCAAAAAAATCTATTCAGCAGACATTTCCTAAGAGTTGAGCGATAGGTTCTTAAGAGCTTTGAAGCAAAAACGAGTTCTCAACATTTTCAAAAATTTCATTAAAAACGTAAAAATGAAAACGGTTTGATATTGATACAAAAAAGTCAATTTTTGGTCCTAAATGTACCTCCGGTGCATTAAAGATACCCTGTTTAGTTTCACTTATGATGCTAGGGAACCACAAGTACGTGCTTTACAATGTTATTTGAAGAAAAGTTTTTGACCCCATTCCGCCTCAGGTATCTTTCAATAATTGAAAGATAATCCTATAAAAGGCACCCGTTGAAACATGTCCCATTTAAGAGCCATATCTCTCCATGGTTTGAGTGATTTGTGTTCGAATAATAATAGTGCTTACGCTTTCCAGTCTCCGAAATTAAGAGATGCAGATAAAGATTTATAATCTTCTAGCGAGAATAATTTTTGCTCTTCAGGCAGGGTCTCGGATCTCGGTTCATCTTAGTCTACAATTAATTACTCTTTGGGGTGCTTTGCGCATCCCATTTATAAATGCTACCCATACTTGGACTTACATCACATTCCGAGTCATGTTAAATTAAAAGTGCCTTAAGAAGCACTCACGCAATTTAAGCCCAGTGAAAGGGATTTTAACTCAGACTTTTTTCAAAAGATCTTCTTACTTGCAGAAGCGCTACACACACATCTAATGATTGCACCATATTGAAGAGTATCAAAAATAGTAATTTGCTCATTTGTCGGATTCCGCACATATATAGTAAAATTTGGATCTTGCAGACTACCACTATTAAGCTATTTTGTCCTTCTGTAAACTCATCTCATATTTTAACTTCGAATTTTCTGCCTTATTATAACTTGTTTCAGGGTAGTATTAGGAGGATTAAGTTACTGGGATAGGTTAAGTTAGGTGAGGTTTAGTTAGATCTAGTTAAGTAAGGTTAGGTTAAATTTTCTACTTTTATTATTCTACCTTGCTTCAGAGCAGTATTAAGAGGATTGCCGACACATAAGCTCGACGGATAAGTTACTATAGGCTAGGTTAAGTTAGGTTAGGTTTAGTTAGATTAGGTTAAGTGTTAAGTTAGGTTTAGTTGGGTTATGTATCTCGTTTTGCTGCGGCTGAGAAAAGTTTGACGAAAAAAGGTAAACAAACGAGGTAGGAAATACAACATTTAAAACAGCGCGGATTCCCGAATTACTGAGTGTCTGTGCATGCAAGAGAGTCGACGGGCGGAAATCGTTACCTCATTGGTCGGTTGGAGCGGAGGAACGGAGCGGGTCGGGGCAATGGTCCTTTGGACCACTGAAGGCGGATTCTGTGACAATGGAGTGAGGCCCACATCACAACGCCCCCCTCCCCCCGCGTCCGGCTCGGGATAATCACCCTAATCTCATTTCCGGCCAACCCTCGCCTCTGCTCGCTCACCTTGACCCACATCAATTTCACTCACAACCTGCCGTTCGCCCGTTCTTATTTGCCTCGCTATCACGGATACGATTGATGATCAGGACGCGCGAGGACTGCTTCGTCTGTGACAATTTCCTCGATGCAACATTCCGCAAAAAGCTCCATTTTCGAGTCTCTCTACATAGGAAAAATTAGTGCTAGAGAAGTGGCCTGATAATATTACATTCTAAACAGAAACATCTTACAGAATTACGTTCAAATCCACACCCCCAAAAATATCGTCAACTTTTTCATTAACTCCTTTTTTTTCAAATCAACTATAAAAAACGATTTAGAAAACGCTGAAAACTTCAAGTAACATTTTTCACTTATATTTTTAGTTTTTGTTTTGTTTCACATTGCACATGAAAAATATCACCAATTTTTAGAAAAAGCCTCATCTGAGCGAAGGAAAAAAACGCTGAAAACATAGAGTAAGCTTTATTACTTGTTATTCTTTTCCAATTTTTTTTCCATGGCACTTCAACGATAAAAAATCACCTATATTTAAGAAAACCTTTTCTGAACGAAGCGATGGACCTTCTAATAAGCGCAATTTTTGTCCATTTAAAAGGATCATCTAAGAGCGCCTATGTAAATTAGGTGTAGTTTGGCGCGGCGAGCCGCCAACGGAACATGTAGAAGGGGATCACTGAACGCCTTAATGTCATATTTTTTCCTTCCACTCTTCTGAAAAAGGCCACAGCCAATGATCATTAGATAGCTGACATTTTGTCACGTCGCGTTGCACGGAGCCGCTACAACGCCGCTCTCCTCCTGCTGCGAATGTTTGTTCAAATGAGTTTTAGACCTGTCACCCGGTCAACAACTTCAGCTGCTTCATGATACTTTCAAGGAAACTTTCCTCTCTAGTTTAATAGTGACTGATTTTTAGCCCTTTCAGAACCGATAAAATGTCTCCTAACCTGCAAATCTTTTAAGTTGCTCTTTCCTCTTCTAAAGTCCGACCTTTCGTTCACCAAGAATCTCCTTGTCAAATGCTGAGTACCAAAGATTTTCCTTACGTTGAAGCCATTGTCCTTTTCAATCGATGAGCATTGAAAAAAAAATGGAACTTTACTCAAAACGGTCTTCTATACGCGTTGACGTCTCGCGGAGTCTTCAAACAGCGAGCACTTAGCTGTTTGGTAGCAAGATCTTTCCTGCGTTGAAGTCTCCAGGCATGATCTTCCCTGCGCTGAAGTCTCCAAGCATAAACCGCGAACATTCGTAGGTAGCTATTTGGTGGCACTGATCTTCCCTGTGTTGAAGTCTCTAGGCATAAATAGCGAGCATTCTTCCTTGCGTTGAAATCTCCGTTAGCACAACAATCTTAGGCGTTAAATCTTGAATGACGTTCGTAAAAGATCTTGAGGATCAATGGACCGAATTTCTCATCCGCTCCAAGGACATCCAGACGACCGCGGCCCGGCAGCCCAGTTTTTCCTTGCTTCACATCCTCCATCTTCTCTTGCATCCTCTCAGACTCGCGGGTAATCGTCTTTAGGGCACTGATTGATTCTTTCCTAAGCCAATTAAGAATCGTAATGAACGAAAGAAAAAAATGCCTTGCACATGTCAACGACGCGTACAGTCAACTTGGCAAAAAAAAACGCTAGACGAGCTTTTAAAGAGAGGTCGTTTTGTTGACTCCGCTTTTTTCTAAACGGCTTTTTTTCTTCTCAGAGTAAAAGCAAGAACGGCCAAGAACTGTCTCTCCTTACTATAAGATTTTTTCTTTATTTTTTCAAATATTTTTTTTGTTAGCGACGCCTGTTCGCGTGTGGTGAGTAATGATGTGTCTATTTTTGGTTGACCTACACACAAAAAGTTACATATTGTCAGTTTCCAGACGGAATCATACGACCGAGGCAGGCAATTTATTTGTAATGGTTTCAAAATATATACATTTTAGAGCATTGTCGAGCCCCTTATAATATACATGCGTAACCCGTAATTTTGTTGGATTTAGCAAATATGGACATCAAATGTTGGGTTCGATTTGATTAGCTTAGTTCGGGGCCAATCAGTTAAGATCAGGTGATGATTCCAGAAGCTCATCTACAACTACTAAAAAATTCATTTCGGAACATATACACATAAAAAATTAAGAAATAGTGGTTTCCTTGGTATCAAGATATTTAACATTTCCGAATGCAATTGCAGAGGAGAATTCTGGTTACGCGAGAAAATCGCTCCCTTTCCGATCCGACGGTCGGTAAACTCAGATGAAGATACGGCGTACATTCCCACAAGGAATGACAAATTGATTCATATAACTCATGAAATACCAACACCGCCTACCGAAATGTGACACCCACATTACGGTTGGTTCCACTCCCATTTCTGACGTACAACCTTAGCCAATTACGAAAGACAAAAAAGACCCACTTTTTGTATTAAACGCAATGGAACCGGTTCGCTTCGCCAAAGGAAAAGTATCAAACCAAAAGGCTATTAAAATACCCGCGCTAAAACTCTTTTTCGAGATCCGTGTTGGTAATGCCCTAGTATCGAAGAAGGAACACCGCTTAACCGGGAGTGAATCTGTTTAGAGGGTTTATACACTGCAAGAGTTTAAAGTTACCGTTTTAATATATTTGTTCCACCTTTCGTCGCCAGTCCACACGGACCATTGGCGGAGCGAAACATATCGAAAATAATCCGTTTCATCTCAATATTCCGTTTTAAAATCAAGCAAATATTTGCAAAACGATAGAAATCTTTCGTTCCCATGTGTATTTTAATTAAATTTACATCCCAAAATTTTCCAAAACGAAAAGTATAAGCGGTTTTCAAACGCTATTTTACAAAAGTATATTTTTTAAAATTTCCAATTTACAAATTTTAGCGTTTTTTTCTTCGTTTTTTACAAATCTGTTTCAAATATAAATTGAACTAAAGTACCCTTAGTCTAATCAAGGACACGCTAATTGCACCGTTAATTCAGCGTCATCAATCAGCGGCTATTGTGGGCAATCGAGATCGTTCCGGCGCGTCGTGAGAATTAAGATCTTCGAAGTTTTGGTATCTATTTAATCGTCTACAGATCAAAGCGTGCCGATAAGTCCTCTGCGAACCCTGGACGATTTCAAGCTGTCTATGAGTGCTGATTGAGTCATTTGCATGGTGTTTGGCTGGAGGCAGGTCAGCGATAAAAACTATCGGAATCGATACGTTCTGCTTCATGGTTCCTTCAAAAGCTTTGGGATGATAGAGATGTTCAAACTTTAGTACAGTCACGAACAAAACCATTGCCGACAATATATTTTCTTAAGTTGAGAGTGTTTATTCGTGGAGGTAGGTGAACAGCCGCAATTATGATTCGTTTCAAATTTTTATAGACTTTTTTATGATTAAGGATGTCTCCTTTTTTCCAAGCTGTACTAAGAATAACTGTTTGTTTAATCTTAGTAATTGTACCGCGTTTAAGGATGTACAACTTAGAGACTATAACAAATTCTACTTTTCACAAAATAAGCACGTGTTGCTCCACAGTGACATCATAATTTGGAAAATAAGCTGGAAAGTTACTCTGAAATCTTAAAGCTTTGACGCGTGTCCCAAAATAAAGACCAAATTTTCCATTCAAACTCGTTTGAATAGAATAAATTAATGCGGGCATGAGAAAACAGATGGACAGCGATTAAAATATATAACCTTTCGAATCACAACGGTTTGTTAACACGAAAATGTCTTTTGCAAATGCAGACTATCAGCATAGAAAAAAAAGCTACAAAAACGGTTATCAAAGCATTTTAAACAATCTGTTTTGAAAACGACAAACCGTTATGTTTAGACCGTCTGGAAATGATTCTGAAGATTGAAAATTGTTAAAGTATTTAAATATCAGATGTAATTATTTGAGGCGCTGTAATATGAGATGTTACGCTTCCGATTTCCAGCTACTTGATGCGCACTTCCCTAAAACTGCCGCAAGGGGTTATCAAGTGATAAATTCAGATAGTGTTCCCTATGCTTTTCTCCGACTTTGCTCCGCTCAGCTGGACGACAAAACAGAAACTAAGTGTAGCCTTAAAATCGTGTGTGTGTTTGATAGCACTGTCGGCATGAGAAATGTCTTGAGCCGAAGTAGAGCTTTCGCCCTCGATTGAAAAATACCCGCCTCTGTTGCATCTACCTCATCATCGTCTGTTTAGACAGAATAATCATGTCAGTTCTCGTTTGGTACCTGTGACCCTCCTTCCCCTCTCAAGGTCGAAGACACTTGGTATTAACAAGCCCGCTAAATTGTTTCGCCGGTACGTCGGCCTGAAGGACTATGATTTCTAAGAGCGGAATTCTGTTCTTTTCAAACGAATACCTTCGACTAGTGCATGACCTTCGCCTGAGAGGTCAGTTAAACCCGAACCCATCCCGGTTTCACAGAGTTTTAGACTAATTTGATGAAAATGAAGCAAGAACGAAAATAGCTTACATTGTTAATTTAGGAGGCTGCATTTTTACCTATCGCACTCCTCAAAAACACAGGTGAACATTACCAGGAACATTTCCGTTGAGAGGAAAAGGTATCATTCACTTCACTCGCCTTTTAATTAAAGTCAGTCGATAAAATTACTTAATCTGAAATCCCACACGCCTGAACACTTTCATGAAAACCAGATTTCTAGCCTCGTTTTCGAATCTAGTTTGATCCTTAAACACTTCTTTTTTCTCGCAAAACTGCTTTAATTGACTTTTATGCTACATAAAATGAAATCGATGGCTTTTTTTTACAGAGCTGCCAAGAATGTGAAAGTTGACATTATCATGCATGTGTCAATTACCAGGTCGAATCACGCTCAATATTTCTTACTCTTAGGGAGGTTAATTTTTCCCCCATGGAGATTTGAATCTTTCCTTTCATGAAAATCCTTCCAACGATGAGCGAAAACCTTCCTATGGAAAATATTTGACACTTCTTAATGAGAGAACCACACGGAAAAATATGGTTTTGTAACGGCAACAAAATTAGGGACAACAAATGAATTTTTTGTTGCTTCAACCAAAACTTTTCCTGCAGCAACCAAACGTTTTGTTGATAGAACTAAACATTTTATTGTCGTAACAAAATATTTTTGTTATCCCTATTTTAACAAATGACTTTGTTGGTATAACAAAACGATTTTTTTCCGTGCAGGGTTCGTTTGGATGCATTGAAATTGGTCACCTCGGATTGGTTACATTAAGACAGATTGATCAGGTTACTTTACAGTTTTGTTCAAGAACTTAACATGTTCGAGATCCTACGGCTATTTTCAACAAACAAGTCTGTTTTTGCATTACGAAAAATATTTATGAATCAATGAGGATCTTTAAGTACCACAAAACATACTCCCGTAAAAACGATACCAATTCTTTCACAATATCTTTTTGCGAATGAGCCAAAAGTACATTCCATCGTTATAAAAGAAACCTTCTAAAGTAAGTATTTATATTGCAATTGGAAGAGTTTTCGGTTGGCCACAAGCTTTCATTTTATGCAAACGAAAAAGCTGACCTGTCGTTCTGTCTAATTTAGATAACGTTGAAAGTACATCGGTGTCTCGTTTGACAATTACGCCTTTAAACCATTTGCGGCGGTGTCAATGGACGGACGAATTCCGCTTCAATTGAGACAAGACGTTCGGTACAGTTCGGGCGTATCCGGAAAAGATCGGAGGTCGATGATGAGATCAGTTTAAGACAGGCTACGCCGTCCATTCCAGCTGATCAAAATGGTCAGCGAAACGGGAAGAGAGGTTCGAGGATGCGCTAAGACGGAATCTTCCGAATGTTTCAAACCTGTTTGCGGTTTTCTAAGCTAGTTCAACCTAACTGAAGCTCACCTAACAGTGCATTCAAGGCAACAGAAAAATCGTATATTCAATCAAAGTTGCGGGGAAACGGGCGGTAATCTTTTCCGATACAAAAATTTAATTACAAGACTTGCTAGTTTAGGATATAAAATAAGATACTCGCGAGTCATGCCAGCCATAATTAGATCACAAGATTCTAGATATGGATTTATAAATAGCGATTTTGATACAGAATGTTCATCCCGGAAGATGGCATAGTTCGGACACCAAATATTGCTTAGCTCATTTGGCAAAAATAGCAATTTTTATTCGTATTTTCGGGGCGCTCAGTTAAATTATGAGGCAACAGGCTACGTATTTAATCTTTTTTAGTGTCCCTCGATAATTTCCAGTTGGAATAAGTTGAAAATTCAGACATTTTTTTTTGGCCAAAATTTTTAAAAAAAGCAAGGGGTGCCCCTAGCTTTTTTTCAATTTTTGACCAAAAAATTTTGGTTTGAATTTTCACCTTATTCCAAATGGAAATTATCGAGGGACACTAAAAAAGATCAAAAACGTTGCCGGTTGTCTCATAATTTGATTGAACGCCCCGAAAATACGAATGAAAAATGCGATTTTTGCCAAATGAACTAAGCAATATTTAATCTCGGGACTATGCCATCTTCCGAGATGAACATTTTGTGTAATATACGCACTGTTTAAACAGCTCTTTAAGTAAAGGAAAAAAACTTCATGTTTTATACCAAACACAAGAGCCCATACAGAGCTGCCTATTCCTATTTACAGGTTTATTGCAAAAACTAACTTTTTTAGGGTAACCGTATGCAAGTTTCCGGCATGACAATATAACTGGTAATACATTTTCAAGATGGGTCTTAATAACAACATTAATTTGAAAGCACGCGTCAAGCTCTTATTTCGTTTGATATACAAAAACTATGATGGTTTTTGCCTTGAAATCTTTTCCCAAATTCAATACCTTTATTTTCATATCCAAAAAGGTACGGTATAAAGGACCATCTAAACCAAGTGCTTATTTTTATATGGGTCGAAAAAAAATGTCAAGTTTATACCTAGAGCGTGTGGATTTTACTCGGAATACGAGAGCTTACGCTGAGCTTACGCTCTGTTACTGATGCAATGCCGAAATTGCACGAGGGACCAGCATACGATAAATGAGAAGAATTACAGAGATTTAAGATAATTTTTGAACGTTAAAATAAGGCCCATTCACAAAACGCTGAGGGCGCAAATTTTTTAAGTGAAAAATACTGTAAATTTGTACATCGTTCGAGAAAACCGCTTGGTGACCTTTCCTTACTGTTATAATCGTATAGATGCGTTGGCACCGTGCCTGAACGGTGGCGCCACTACGTCTAGTCAGATCAGCTCTGAGGCGCCTCAGAATCCATTCATAAAACCTTCGCTATCACGCCCAACATTTCAAACTATAGTCAGTAACATGAAGGAAAGCAAAAAGGCTTTTTTTTTTTAAAAAAAAAGAGGAACAGGTGCGTTTAACTGGCTGGAAGTTGTTGTGTCTCCTTTCGCGAGCCCTAACATTGTTCTCACGTTTGAATCTCCTGAGAGCTGTACGAGTGCGCTCTGCTACTACAATAATTGACGATAAATCAAAATTAATTGGAGAAGAAAGGTCCCGCCTGTACCATTAGCGGAGTGGACGCCTGCTGATAGCACATCGATACTGTCAGTGCTGCCAAGACATGTCTTTATCGGTATCTATCGAGATTTACACAATTTTGGACACTCAAATATTATTTATTAGACTTTTTCAACAAGGATAAAAATGATCGCTCTTCGATTGCTTTAAATGAGGCTGTACTAGATGAAAATGCTGTTTCGAAACTGTACTACTTGCAATTTATAACCATAGGAATAAACAATAAGCACATTCTTGAACGATCATTTTTAACTAGTAGAGTTTTGTTTGAAGCCTTCGAATGGCTTGTTTTTAGATGAACGCTAAACGCGGATTTTGTGTAGGCTATTTCTCTATGTCTAAGGTAAAACCAGTTTCTCAACTAAAAGGTCATCTTCAGCCTCCTAGCGGACAATGACAGCTATTTGGTCGTACATTTAGGCAGAGATGAAAAGTGCAAGATTTCTCGAGATATTTACAAAAAAAAATCAATTTTGAAACAATCGCTATGGTTCAATTTTTTCCTTCGTAAAGTAAGATCGCATATGAGATGTTCCTAAAATACTTGAAGAGTAAGGCAAGAGTAGTGTTATGGGTACGGCATTTTTTTGTAGGAAACCAATAACCATTGCAATGAAATCAGCAAAATATCGTTATTGCCAAAGTTTGTAAAGCCAAATTCACGCTGGTCAAAAGAAAGCGAACAACTCGTGTTGCAAAGCAAACGAGGATTTTCTTCCATGTTCTGAGGAGAATCGACCTAACCTCTAAACTGATCGCACCTAATCTAAACTTGGTTTCCAAAACATGGGTAAATTTACCGGAGAACGGTCTCATTCTAACGCAATAATATTTGCTCAGCAAAGTATGACACATATACTACGTGTGCTGCACCACCCAATGAAAAGAAAAACGTAATGGAATGAAACATCCAAACGCTGTTCGGGAATTTCCGAAAGAGTGTGTCAAAAATCTGGTCCGTGGCCTGCAACATCATCTTGCTGTGATTATGTATTAGATGGCGGGTATATAAGCGAATGGCGTGAACTACGCGATAAGATTTAAAAACGGGTTATTACCTAAATAACATACTCGGTACAGTAATAGTACAATTTTAAACAGATTATCGGCCAACCTGAATCACACCGCCTTGCATCGTTAACCTATTTCTTATCGATACGTGATCTTGATCTTGATGTTCAAATCAATTTCTTGTCCGTAACATCGCTCACCGAAATATGTCATAGGTCCTCAAAGATTCGCTGTGATGAAAAATCACTTCGTTACAAAAAAAATCAGTGTCTTTTTTAATATTTCCAATTGTAAAACCGTAGAAGATAAAACGTTTTAACTTTAAGAGGCGGTAAACATTCTAAAGTTTCGTGTTAGTACAAAAAGAAACCCTCAGGTTATTGCGTCGACTATTTATTAAAACAATACACGAGGGGAAGATGGTTACCAAATCACACTTGTTTTCTTGACACACTCCCGCCTAGCGATGCCGATCGGAAACAGAAAAAAATATTTTAGAGGATCTTTTGCGTTCAGTACTGTCACAATATAAAAAAATATCACCCCTCTGGAGACCAGAAATTTCATAATTTAGGCAATTTCTAAAGCTTAAAATTGCTCAATTTAATGGGAAGAATCCTTTGAAATTCCCTTAACCTAAATTTCACTCTAAATACTTTGGGCTGTTACGAGTTAAAAAGACCGAACAAACTTGAATCACTTTAAATCAAATAATGATGGGACAAGGTTATAAGCCTGCAATTCAAAGTATGCTACCGTTTTTCTCGCAATTAGCGCTTAAAAGCGGTAACGAAGCTTTCTGATTATCCAGAAGCTCTGCATCGGTACTGTTGTTAACGTGATAAGATGGTGGGCAGTGAAATGTCCTGTTGTCTATACGCGTATAAAGCAATAAACAGAAGGCGCTGGGAAGGGGGGGGGGAGTCAGGAGAGGGGAGTCAGTCGAGCGGGAGTAGTTTTCAGATCTGCGATAATATCGATGTTAGTTTACGCTGACGAAATGGTATTGCTAATCTGTTGTCTTGAAAGAGCTGACGATCTGGCGTACCGCTGCAAAAATTAGTATTCCAGATCGCTCGTCACGATAAGTTTCTCGACTTTGAAAAATTTTGATTGATTCTTTCTTACTGAAAGAAATTTGTAATCCCGGCCAATGAATCTTAAGTATACCGTTATTTGGGTGACTTTTAAGTTACGTAATATTATCATGTTGCTGTCCCGAAATGTCCTCATGGAGTACACATAGGAAAGAGGATTTTGCCCTCATACGTTATATTTTATTTTTTTAAACCCACTACCGCCCAGCGATGCCGTTCGGGAACAGAAAAAACTAGAGGATCTTTTTAGTTCGGTATTTTTAAAATTCGAAAAATATTACCCATCTGGAAGCCTGAAAGTTTTTGGCATTTCACAAAGTTTAAAATTGCGTAATTTAATGGATAATATCCTTAGAATTTCTCTTAAGCTAAATTTCACTCCAAATACTTTTGCCTGTTAGGGATTAATGAACTAATAAAACAAAGGTTTGACGCAAGTTACTTTCCCTGAATAACCATAGGTACTATTGGGTGCATGATGCCGGGCTCCGAGGGCACGGCGACAAATATAAAAATAAGAGAAAATGCAACCAGTGCACTAATTAACAAGCCCATTAGTCAGCTTGATTAAATATTTAAAAAGCATGGAAAAGCGGGACATGATGTAGCGGTCATCCAAAAACAAGATCAAATTGGTCTGTAAAGACATTCTGTCGAATTCCATATTCTCATTAGCCTCCAGTGTAGCCTTTTAAAATGCAACTTGATTGCAGCCGAATGCAGGTGCATCACGTCAAGCATGCATTTCGTTGCATCGCAGACGCTCCCAACTTAAGCTGCAGGCGACGTGGCAGTCCTGCCGCCCAGCTTTCTGCTGTTTGTCATTACATATGTAAAACGCTTAATTCGTACCAACAGGTGGCTAATGGCTGTAGGCCGACTTTTAACAAGAAATCGTTCACGAATAAAGATGCATTTTTAAAACATCTGCAAAGAGGTATCTCTTAACAGAGATTTAATTTCGACAGATTCTGAGCATCTCCACCAGAGTAATGTGCAATTACACTGCGTTCTCAATATTACAGGTTGATCTTTGAACATATCAACGTTTAATTATGTCATGAGGGTTAATGATAAACAACCGACCAGTTTGGGCTAGGTTTAGTTAGTTTAGGTTAGCTTGGGTTAGGTTAGGTTAACCCGAAACAGCCCAAGGAGTGAAATTTAGCTTAAGGGAAATTTGAAGGATTTTCTCCGTTAAAATACGCAATTTTAAGCTTAGGAAAATGCCGAAATTATTAGATTTCGGGTTTCCAGAGGGGTGATATTTTTAAAATTTTGACAATACTGAACTATAAAAAGATCCTCTAGAATATTTTTTTCTGTTTCCGAACGTCATCGCTGGGCGGTAGTGGGTTAAGTTAGGTTAGGGTAGGTTAGGTCATGTTAGGTTAGGTTAGGTCATGTTAGGTTAGGTTACGATAGGTTACGGTAGGTTAGGTGAGATTAGGTTAGGCGAAGAGTCTTGTGCCTCGCTTCACTTCCGTACCTCCTCCATATCAACTGCAGCAACTTCTCAGAAAAAAGCAATTTCCATTGAGCTAACTTTGCTCATAATCCTTGAATGGTTGTCCGTCGCTCCCGCCCCCACAACAATCTTGATTTGCGCCGTGAAGATCGCTTCTCGCAGCCCAGCGTTGCTGCATTAATTGGAGATTTTGCAAGATCGGCCGGCGGGCGGAGATTCACACATGAAACGTACGCTGCTGCCAAGGACATATATCTTGACTTGCTTATCTCGATAAGCGATAACTCAGCTGGCGCTATGTTCAAGCACGAAAATTTTAGTCCCGCCGCGTGAGAATCGAATTAGTGATCATTATGAAATTTCTCTGAAGCGAAAATGATTTCTAAATGTTTGGCCGTATCAATAAGAGTGACTTAGTTCGGAACTTTTCTGTTGAAGATTCAGTGAGTTAGGTCTTTGAATTATCCCGAATTCGTACGTTTGAGTCGCTACTAAGTAAGGAGATTCTGAGTGTACTTTAAGTGCTCACCGTGTCTAATAAGCGCTTTATGAAATTATATGACTTAAACGCAACAGCGATCATCCTTTTAATCATCTCAGCCGTTATTTAAACCTAGCCTAACCTCGGTTCAAAAAGACAGACTTAGGAATTAAAGTGTCGTAGTTCAAAAATCCTCGTGTTGATTACATCTCAGATTTTCACCAATCCAAATTTCACGTCAGTCATTTGTCATTGGTTCCAGTTTTGAGATGCGGTTTCCTATTGGAACGAAACATTCCTCAGCATCGAGTCTTTCCTTCAGTCGAAACACCATCCTTGCCAAGTGTAACAAAACTACCAGTTCTTATCAACGAACAGGTCTCGGTTCGAAATCAGTGCTTCCGACTAATAAATAGCACCCCGTTTGATTTTAAATCAACCAAGACTAATGAACACTCCTCTTATCGACGCTCGGACCTCCAACTGAAAATAATTCTATGCATTCGTAATGAGTAATTTATCTATCCTGCCTTTATTTATAGTTCACTACAAGCTGCAGTATTTCCAGAGAGTGATATACTTGGGCTACGCTCAATCTCGTTTAGAAAGAAACGCGAATTCAGAAATGGACTCGGATTAATTAGGTGCGGGGGAAGGCTCCTACAAAGTAAAACGTATCTAAGTTAGTTAGCAGTTAAAACGGGTAGTCTGTAATTACATCCTGCGGGAACTGGCCGACAGTTTGCTGAAAGATATTTGCTGTTACACTTAGGATAACTGAATAGCCGTATTTTGAAATTGCAGGCTATTGAGTTAAGTGCATGGCTATGGCTGGCTGATGGGGGTCGTATAGTCGTTAGCCACCGGTTATTTTACCGAGCTTTAAACGGTTGTTAGCTACTGAAAGGCTGGCTTGTAATACGCATGAGTTATTTTGACGCTTTCCCCAGCTACGTCGAGGTTAACGACAACGTCGAGGTGAAGACAATTCGAGCATAAATCGGTCCAGGTTTAAGAGTAAGTTGAGAACCATAAGGGATTTCCAGCCACAGTTTCAAAACGGATACAACACTGTTATCTACTTCCTATTGTAATAAATCCAATTTGTTACGGGGAAAGGCCGTGAGGTTGTCTGGGCGATAATTGCTCTTAATTTAGTGCACGCGTGGAGTGTCAGCGAGTGATTCGAAATTGTCTACTCTGCAATTCGATGAGATGTGTAACACCGCCCACAAAGTGGGCAGGTTGCATTGTTCTAGCCGATAACTAACAAGGTCAAACACCTTTTGTAATTAATTCCAATCATTTTCACCAATCTCAAACAACTTTTTCTCGAATCGTGTCTTGTTCCCCCATCAATATCATTCGTGTGTTTTTTATTACTTGTCTAAAAAGCGGCGTGGACTCGAAACTTGATCTTAACACATGTAAGCGTCTAAAACTTCACTAGCATGGGAAGTCGATTTCGCCTGTCAAATAAGTCATGGTTATTCGACAGTGATTACAGATATCTAGGTTCGTAAGAAGTTTTATTTGGTAGCAGTACGTTAGCTTACGTTAATTTTAGGCACGATTTATAAAGCCCTACACAGTAAAAACAAAACACCAGTTTCAGGAATTTCTATACCTGTTTTGGGTGTGAAACTAAAACTGGGGTAGTATGTATTTTGGTTGTTCTTCAAGATAGACCAGTGTTCAGCCACATCAATGGAAAGCTCTCTCTGAGACCTTATGAATGATATGGCTGAACATAGGCCTATCTTGAAAAATAACCAAAATACGTGCTACCCCCGTTTTAGTTTCACACCCAAAACAGGTATAGCATTCCCTGATAAGGGTGTTCTGGTTTTACTGTGTAAGAAACTTTCGTAGACGACGAGATTCTTCAGAAAGATCTCCAAAATAACTATAAAAGCTAAATTCGGCCTGTAAAAAACAACGGAGGCGTGGGTAGACATAAGCGTGTATGTGTATATTCCTCTAAAGGAAAATGCTTGAAATCCAAGTTGTATAATATCTCGTGAAAGAGCTCTCCCCAGCTGGCAGATCGATAAATTGACTACGTCTGGACGCGACGTCTGTCAACCCCGATGAAATTCCTTCTTAAGCCTCAACACATACGGTTGGGTTTCCGAGATAAAATATCTAGTAAAGGATACCAACGTACGTGCAGCAAATGCCAAGGTTTTAAACAGTGTTGACAACTCTTTTGGTATTTAGCTAAATAGCAGAGGTTGCTAACTTCCCGAAACCCATGGAAATTTTCTAGACCAGAACTATCGAGTTTTTCACGTGGTTGCAAACCTTCTAAGGTTGGACAAGCGTATAGTGTGACTTTGACCATGTTATTTGTCTTACTGGAACACTTCTCTGTTAAGTGACTACACCTTATAGCTTTGAAGCCAAAAATAAAAACAGCTAAAAACTTGACTTAAAAAAAAATAATGTTAGCTCCTCAACTTTGACTCCAGCCAACCTAACCTAAGCAAACCTAACTTACAACAAGGGTGAGATGGCAATCTTCACAGCCACCGATTTGGCAATTAGAAATCTTTCGAATGTCCAAGACTTTACTAAATGCCCTACTCCCTGCTAAACGCCAAAAAATATCAATTTTCTATTAAGATAATTTTACTAACCCACTATCATTTGAGTCCTTGAAACATTAATCAAAAACGTTAAATGAAGATATTTTCACGGATGATTATACAAGGATTCTACATCATTAAGCACTAAATAGGCTTTAACGTCATCAATTGGGCTCTAATGAGCGGGTCGACTCAGCAATATTTATCCTTTCTGAAATTCGTGAAGTCCTGTCAAAGTTCGTGCAGTGCAGAGCCAGTCGCTGATGAACGATATTTGTCAAGAGAGTCGAGGATATACGTTGGGGATCGTGGACGCTGCAACTTGATACTTCTAATTGGGTTAACGTGACTTATTGACGTCGAAATCGGTGCAGTTCCATAAATCAGAGAACGTGCAAGGAGATTTTGGGTTCATGTCCCAACACAGAGAGACTCCGAAACGGGCAACAACCTCACAATTCTTGAACTGCTTTAATTTCCGAGATTCACTCACAGAAATATTTCGCTGCTCCTCCATTTTTCATCTGATAGATTTAATCTAATCAGTAAACCGCGATTATTAAACGTCGTTTATCCATGTAATACGAGTAGTTAGAATTACTAAGGCGACCAGTGGTAACAGAGTAATTACAGCTTACCTTTTTCTGTACCCACTCGATTTTCGACAAGTATTTTTTTCTGCCCTTGGCAAAAGTGGGCCGTATTCTTACTCTTGCTAATAAACGAGTGCGAAATTGTCTTTATTTTTAAAGACAGGAACCGTAGTTAGCACATTAAAAACATCATTTGTCAGCTTCCAGAGGTAAATAAAAGAAAGTCTTCTTTATGTCCACCAATTATCGTCTCTTGTGAAAATGTTGTCGTAAGAGCGAGGCAATTAATTTCAGCGCGCTAACTTCAAAAGACATCCCGCCTCCCGGTTGAAAGACTTGCACTAATTTTAATGTATGCTTATTCAGATCTAATTTAGTTTGTCGTTAGCTCTCTGATAAAAAGGAAAGTATGGATCAGCTATAGTGCCTAACTTTAACCCATAACAGCCCAAAGTATTTGGAGTGAAATGTAACTTATGAGAAATTCGGAGGATTTTTCCCATTAAATTACGCAATTTCAAGCTTTGGAAAATGCCTAAACTATTAAATTTCGGGTTTTCAGAGGGGTAATATTTTTTAAAAAAATTGAAAATACTAACATTAAAGATCCTATAAAAAAATCTGTTTCCGAACGGCATTCGCTGGGCGATAGTGGGTTAATACTTAGGAGGAAAGTAATAAAAATAATAGTAAAAAAAACCTGTCATATGGAAGATTGTCTTTAAAATAATTCCCGAATAAATAATATCTAAAATTACAATTTCCTATACGATGATTTCTGATAAGGATATTTCATAGGGTGATTCCCTGAGGAAAAGTTGAGTGATTTTCTGTGGAATAATTTCCTGTCTGACGAATTTTTTACATGAGCCGTACTTCACGTATGGCGTAATTAGGAGTTAAAGTAGGTACCTTGTGCCGTGATATTCTGTCACTCCGCTCGACTTGACGAAAATCAGAACTAAAAGATCTGAGAGTGTGGACACCAGGTACTGTAACCTCTTCCTTCTGGTCTCCTACGTGAGACATCTTCATATTTACGTCCGCGAAAGTATTCGCGGATAATACTTTATACACGCTGAAGCAGAAAATCGGAAAACACTGAGGCAGTGAGGCCAACATGTCGATGTCTGCATCCGAAAACATCCGAATAGGACCCCCTGAAAGGTCGGCAATCTCCGTCGAATCTACCGAAAGGTCACTCGTACGTGACCACACATTAGTTGAGTCTCTCCAGCAATCCCTAAATCCTACCTACGGCACTCGGAACATTCTTTATCTCGTCTTAAAAATTGAAGCTTCGTACACGCAAGTCAACGTACAGTATGACTCCGTAGTGGGCCGCCTTCAACATCGGAATTCGCCTGACTAGATCCGTCAGAGGATAGACAGAATCACGTCACAATAGTGACAGGTCGGCCGATAGAGCAGGCGTGCCTCAAGCGCAGCCGACGCGAGCGTGGCAACACTCCTACGTTGATCGGTGAGCGTAGCTATCGAGGAATGTTCGGCGTACTTTTGCCTCTTCCGATTTCGCTGAACGCGACTCGAAATGGAAACTTGGACACGATCTCGTAATGCCGCGAAATAAAATCTCATCTCTGAGCTGGTGACTTGAACGCGCAGTAGAATATGGTGACGTGACTTGAGATTGTGGAGGTGCAAACCTCACTCGAGTTTAAAGGTTATAGTACTTCTTCTGTTCTACTATGGCTTAGATTTTCATAGAGACTTTGTGAGAATAGATGACATACGGTCGCATAGGCTTGCCTAGGTACCCTTTTCCGCTGTGTTCCGTTTGGTGACAGAGGATACAACATGATGAGACGTACAAAGAGAAACCATTAGAATTGGAAGAGTGCATTCGCTCACTCATGAGGAAAATTATAAGAACTAGTGTCATGAGTCCCGTGAGGTGTTTTATGAACTTCATGACGCAGAGACGACACAAGGGGAGCAATCCATCCGTCTGAGACGGATGGTGGAGGTATGAGAATTGCGGCGTTGCAGACGACACCAAAGCATGTCATGATGTGTGGACTCCAGTACAATCATGAGCCGCTCGGACACGCACTTATCTAGCTCGTAACAACTTGGAGAAATGCCAGCAGACAGTTTATAGAAAATGGACAATAGAAAAGTGAATGAAAACACTTGAGGAGATCGGTCTGGGAGATACAACGTGTAGACTTGAGATATTTTTTATGTACGAAGTGGAATCAGGGTTACTTTCCTTTCAGCGTTTTTTTTTTGAGTCGGGAAACAGATTGACGGCTAGACTTTATCAATGAAACTAGAAATGAAAACGATTAACAGAACGCATCCTTTCAGACACTTCCTCAACTTTTTTTCAAGCGCATAAATGGGCCTACTTTGTTTGAAGACTAGATACTGTGCAAAGATGGCATCGTTTTTTT
>Ga0058701_10000623_pt1 | contig 23875 bp, 10 predicted proteins | sample AgamicOrMae_FD_97039 | JGI IMG/M metagenome (GOLD analysis project Ga0058701, IMG submission 97039) | Agave microbial communities from Guanajuato, Mexico - Or.Ma.e | ecosystem: Host-associated > Plants > Phyllosphere > Phylloplane/Leaf | place: Guanajuato, Mexico | collected 2012-06-04 | reverse complement strand
TTTTTTCGGAAGAACTTTTTCATGGTTTAATTTGAAGCTAAAAAATAGGGAATGGTTGCGTTTAAAAGCTAAAAAAAGGCTCAAAATTAAAGTGTGGTTTCTTTTTTTTTTTGATCTCGAAGTTGTCCTGCTAACTTCACGGAGCTATTGTTTAATGCGGTCTGCATTAGGCAACCTGCATGACATATGAGTCAAGCGGGCTGCATCGTCATATCATAACATCCTCGGGGAATCGAAAATCGAACGGTACATGTTCTTCACCCAGTCATGTAGATATTTTAAAAATTTCAATTGATAAGAGTTAATTAACATTAGCTTTCTTTGTGTAACTTGTGATACCAGAGCGCATGGACAGAGTTCTAAAGAACTTCGTGAAGTTTTATCTGACGTACGGCGAGTAGCTTTCTGGATCACTTTGTTGACATTGTCGGCATTTATGAAGGGAGTCAATATTTTGGACCCATCTCAGCCGTTTTCGGAGTGATGATCCTTTGCAAACTTGCCCCGCAGTACTTCACCCCTTTTCTCGAGAAATCCATTCAGTGGGCCGTTCGCTCACGACGACAAACTAATCTGCCTTTTCCGGCATTTAGACACGACATGAACGGCTTCCAACAAATCGAAATGGGCACTTCTAGAGCACTTCAGGGGTACGCTCATCTCCAGCCGAAACGGCTGCCGAATAACTAATTTTATAGGATTTCGTAGAGACTTCCCCGGTACAGGGTTTGATAGTCTATGATGTCCAATTTATTGTCACCATCATTACAGTTATGCCTCTCGACATGCGTCTACCTACATGGTACTATTCCCTAGTCTATTTCCCGGGAAAGATATCCCCAACCTCAGTTCTTAGTGATTTTCTATCCTAGCTCACTGCTAATTCCATTATGAGGCATTAACATCGGTGATTAAGTGGCGTGCTTTGTGCCTCGCTCCGCTCGATTTCGCGAACGTAAGACACGAAAGGCGGAAGATCCAACCGTTCCAATTTACCGTAGCGGCACTAATAGATTAAATTTGGCGGCGGCGCGAAATCCACTAACACCGGTTCGGGTTTTACCGCTATTGTGAATCACCATTGAACACGTTTTTGATTTACGGTTTTCGGCGCACGAATCCAATAAGTCTAACAGCTCCAAGTAAGTAACTGGGATAGAAGACCTTTCCGCTTCACGGATTCTTAGCAGCAGGTAACATTTCGCAGCTATGGGTGGCGGTTCAAAGAGGGCGTCTAATGCTATGGTTATCTGTGCCTGCCCGTGTGCTGTGGTTGGCCGGGGGTGGCTGAACATGGCTTCAGGGCAGCCAGCCCCCAGCCAGCCCCCAGCCAGCCCCTATGAAGGACAGTCCGCGTGTTTTAATACTCTGCAACGGGGACTTGGCAAATGTGGCGTCAGCACAACTTGAAGGCTGCTCCACTAAGTTTCCAAGGTTGCATCTGCGACATCTTGTGTTTTACCCTCGTCCAGTCTTCCATAATAAAGAGAGACGACATACAGTCGTCTGGGATATAGCAAGGAAGTTAGTTTACACTTGGTTGGGTTTACCTTGGCTCGGATGACCTAAGTTAACGTAAGTTAAACTAAGTTTACCTAAGTTAACGTAAGTTAACCTAAGTTAACCTACGTTAACCCAAACATAGCCAAGTTTACCTACGTCTACCTTATTTTTACCTTAATATCAATCTTATTTCAACCCAATTTCGAGCTGATTATAATATTATTCACCTATAATTTTAACACAGTTTCAACCTAATTTTTATCTATTTTCAACCATCTGATCTTAACCTCATTTTAACCTAATTTTAACCTAATTTTAACCCTAGAGAACTTTACAACAAAAGATGGAACACAAAGGTGAGGATCATTTTTTCGTGCAGATGAACAAGTTAAAAATTTTGAGAGTACTCCGCACCCGATTTATAAAAATATCGCTTGAAACTCAAGTCTTTGCGGGAAGGCAAAAACGTTACAGAAGCATAAACAAGTTGCGTTGAAGAAGTCGAAGTTTTACCTCCAGTTTGACGACTCGCAAAGCAACAAGGATCTTGAGAAATAATGAAGCTGGACAGACTCACCTGGAACAAGAAGAAAAGCAAATAAGAACATTTCAATTCGCGAGTACTTTCAGACACGCGAGTCAGATTACTGCTTGGTATTCGTCGGCAAGAAACCCTTCATTGGAACAATGACAGAGTAATGAACGCCAAACCTATCTGAACGTTTCGTTTTTGACGGGTTTCTTATGATACGCTGACTCCATACAACGCTCTTCTCATGCGAAGAACCAAGTTTCTTGAAACAATCGCTACTGTGCGACGACCGAGTCGCAGTTTCGGGCCAGCGAGTATCTCCCACATTAAGGACTGTGCCAGAGATGAAAAATCCTACAAAAAAAACTGTCCCCGAAAAATTAATAAACACTTGCGCAATATGACTGTTATTGTTCGATTTCTTTTTCGTGTTCTCTTTCATGATTTCCCTTGTTTTATTAAAAATCTGCTTTGAATGAAACCAGCTTTGACATGCCCACTCCAGAATCCTGAGATCAAATTAAAGGTAGGAAAGTTACTACAAGGACATACTCAGGGAGTAGAAGCAAGGAGATTGTTTATTTCAGGTGGACAATTTTACGTCGCTGCATTAACCTGCAGACAATACGCTGTTCAGTGCAGGGACAAGGTAAGCAAAACTGCTCTAAGAGACTACAGACAGTACACTAAGTTTTAAGAAATGGGTTTTCCGTGAAACAAATACTGGTTCCACCTTACATTCTACCACGAGAATTCAAACAACACACAACCACGTAGATTAGTACACGCCAGGTTAAGCAAGGTTAGACAAACCATGCCAAAAATGGCGTCTAGTAAAAGATTTACGAAAGTATCTAGCATACTTTGTAACAGAGAGCTTTTAAGTAAAACAAAGTCTCCATCTTGAGGGTATGTATAATGTCAAAAAAAAAAAAACTCAAGAAGGAGAATTTTACAAAATCTACTATCGATCTAGCACCGCAGCTGACACATTTTTTGCGCACATCTGCAGCTTGGAGCTTGCTTCCAGATGTTCTTGTCGAAAAGCACCGTTATTTTCACAGAAAACACTCCCTCGAGCACCCAAGTCAGTGCGGAATTTTTTCTTTCGCACAAAGTCCAGATATATCTACTTGAGGGAACAGAAAGTAAACCCGCTAAGATATCACCATTGAAAGGACACCACTGTGAAGGGAAACGATTCGCGGAAATGTCCGGTATGGGTTGTACTCCCACCCTGCATCGTGATTACGCTGAGCAGTTTCTGTCGCCACGAGTTCGTTTGGGCTCCTCCAAGAAAACTGGTATTGAAAACAGTCAAAAAAGGCCTTCGTTATCAGTATCCTCTAATCGTTATTCTGGCTTCTGAGACTTAAAGAGCTAAACACTTCAATCCAGACCGGGTAGAAGCTACTCGACTCGTATAGTCAAGCACGCTGTTTATTCTGACGGGATTATATTTCTGTTTGGTGTATTGGAATAAAAAGGAAAGACTATTTGCCCGAAAATTGCATAAGAAGAATGCTCCAGCGAAATAATGGATGAGGAAAATACTCCAGCAAAAATCGAGACTCGAACCAAGGATCTCTTAGATGTGTTTCAAACGCTAGCACCTGCGCTAAGTAACAATTTGTCCGCTAGAGGGGAATATTTTCCTGATGACTGGCTGGTCAGATTGTCGAGTCAACAGTCACTTCGAGGTGGAAGAAAATGTGTGCCATAAATGTTTGATCATTTTTGTCTAAACTCTGAAAACAGGTGTTACAAGATTCCGGTGGGTAAGGATATAATTCCGCCTCCCGGGGCGATAAATCGACGAATCAGGTAACAAACATCGGTTCCAACCAATCTTAGGTTCCCTCAATCAGGTCCAGTCGTCAAAAGCTGAAATTTCAACAAAAAAAATCGGTCAAAAAATGGAAAAAAAATGCAGGGGGTACCCCTTGAATTTTCTTAATTTTTTGCCCGAATTGTTGTTGTTGAAATTTTAGCTTTTGACGACTGGACCTGATTGAGGGAACCTAAAACTGATTAGAACCAATGTATGTTCCTCAATACGTCGATCTAACGGCCTAGGGAAAAAAGGGGAAATTCCGAATAGGAGAATCCTAAAATTGCACCCCATGAGCCATCGTTCATGGCATTCCTGCAGTCACATTGGCGTACTGGCATCATTCATGGCAGTCGCGATAACAGTGACGAGGAAGTATAACTATTTTACGAAGATGATTACGTAAGATGCTAAGAAGCAGCTCCTCCATATTCAACTCGTCCAATGACCCTCGGGCAGATTTCCTGGACCTCCAATCTCCCAGGAATCCCTCGGGTCGAGGACTCAAGGCTACGAGGCTTTCCCTACGGGTCATTTGTGGCTTCCCCTCACCGGATCTGGGGTCCCAATTAGCTCGCAGCGTTTGCTTAGATATTCCAGGATTTAGGTAGTCGTTCCAAGTATTCATCGCATTCTAACTGAAGACAACGAAAGCATGGTAAAAGATGACGACGAAGAGGATGTTATGGACAGCTCCGAACACATAACACGCTCCTTCAAGGTATCGTTTTGAATGAAAACTTTCTCATCCTCGCAGGCGGCAGGATGGCACACTAGATCTGTGATGAGTTTACTGTGTTCGGCAGTGAAGACTTCCTTAGGACCAGAACCAGCTTAGGGAATGAAGGGGGTTTTCAGAAGGCTAGCCAAAGTCACTCAACGGGTTATTTCCTCGATAGATCTGAGACCAGGTGCGAATGGCCCAATTCATCTTGTGCTTTCTTCAGCCGGAAGCGCGATTCCGAGTTTCCTCTTCAGGAAACTCGTCTCGATGAAAAGTTATGCCCATTTAGTCGACGGCGTGGAAGCCATTTGACTGATGTCCGCAAATTTATTTAATACAAAAAGTAAGACCATCTACAACGTGGCAACAGTCGAACTTGTTTACTGGCCCATTCCTCTACCTTCCAGAGACCGAACTCCGCCATAGAAGATGCTCATTAGCAGCATCGGCCAAATGCACTGCCGTCCGAATGCATGTACCATCCGTAAAAAAAAAGAAAGCTTCGGGGAAAGAGTTTTTCCCACAAGTTTGGATTTCTAGGAACTCTTCGCTACGAGTTAATCGAAGTCGGTAGGATAGCGTTCACCTCTACATCCATTTCCGTGTCGAGTTGGATGAGATGATAAACCGTTTGAAAGCTGACGAGTAGCCTGAAGGCACAGCTTTCCACGAAAACAGATCGTTGTGTTTATTTTCCTGATTACCGAAGGAGGGTGCTGTTGTAAATAGATACATGTGGCCTCGCTTTGATTCCAGGAAAGGTAATAATGGCGCTCCACACCGGCATGTAACTCACATGTGTGTCGCAGTCAGTTAACATGATGTGGATGCTCCTGAAAATCCTGACAGGATTGTGACTACCAGTTGATATGATGTATCCTTATGAACGACCATCAATACAGGTTCATTTTCAAATACTACTCTCTCCATAAAAGTTTATTTAAAGGACCTGTCTTGTAACATTCGTCTGGGTGAATATTAGAATTCAGATCATTTATCATTTTAGTGCACACTAAAATGATAAAAAAACAAACAAAAAAACATAAGATTTTTTAGCTTACAAATCGTAAAATCGTCTTTTTTGATTACTTTCGATTTGCATGAAATATGAAAAATACTTGACATTTTCCTAAAAAGAAATGTTTCTTTTTTGTTAATTTAAATAACTTAAAATGTTGCATTCGAAAGCTTACAATTAGCCGCGCTTTTTGAGCTGATCCCGTAAAATTGCACATCGGTGTCTGATGCTAATATAAAAATGGGAATAAAGAAACCAAGCCTCTACTATTCATTGTGTAACGTGAAAATGGAAATCCAGATTAAATGATAAACAAAACTTGAGTTCCCTCCTTATCCATTCCTTCCGATTTGCATGTACTCAAAAGACAATTGTCCGCGCGGTGGTGGCAGAAGCTAACCTCACATTAACGAAACAGCTTGCTCACTGTGACAGAATATGATACATGCATAATGCCACAATAAGTGTATCAACTTAGAAGGTCGCTAGCTTTCCGCCTCCTTTTTGAAATGCCGCGTTAATTAAAGTCTTCCGCAAAGAAAAATCGCTCTTTTGTGCTGCACATACATGTATATTTTAACAGTGATGCATATTCAAATAACGTGTACGAAAAAGAGTTAAGTCGGCCCATCCTTAAAGGAAAAAAATGAAATTTATAAGTACAAGATTATTGATTTACGAAGTTAAATATCTTTTTGTAATTATATTTTAGTAAAGATCACTATTAACTGTAAGTTACTGACAGCTGCTTTCAGACAAAAAATTGACGACGATTTTCGTTATAGTCTGATTTTATTAAGACGCACCAATAAAATAACTTGTTCGGGACAAAACCTTTGCACCTACACAGTAAAACCAAACATCCGTTCTAATGAATGCTATGATTGTTTTGGGTGTGAAACCAAAACGGTGGTGGTACGTATTTTGGTTATTTTTCAAGTTAGACCTGTGTTCAGCTACATCATTTGAAAGGTCTCGGCAAGAGCTTTCCATGGATGTGGCTGAGCATGAGTCTATCTTCAAAAATAACCTAAAGACGTACTACCCTCGCTTTAGTGTCACACCCAAAACAGGTATAGCATTTCGTTTTTACTGGGGTATCTTACGGATAGTGCGTATTTTACGGTAAGTCCAGACTACTTGGACAGGATTTTACAACAGCTCAAAAGACTGCACTTCTTAGCTCGCTTGATCGAACATGACAGATACAAGAGTGAAAGGTGCTTCGGAACTTCCAGTTGCGTGTTTGAAGGGTACGACATACACAAGGTTTATTCCATCAGTGTCCACAGTTCCAAAGTTTGGCGTAGCTCCGGCAAGAGCCTGCATCTCGCTATAAAGAGAGCTGAATTACCGGTGGAACCCGCGCTAAATATTTTTAACAACTCTGGATCTGCAAACTAACCCAAAAGTTTCCCCCTCTATAACAAGGATTCATACATACCCTAATTTAATTCAAAAGTTTCCGACCATCATAAATTATCAGCTGTTGCGGGGGTAAAACTAAGTTGTACCAGTACAAAAAGTCAAGAGCTAAGAACAAGTCTTCGGAAAGTATAGATTCCAAACAAACGCTATTTTTGTGGTAGGCAATTTTAATTAAGAAAGCACAATGGGCTTCTTTCCACATCTGCAGCGCCCTAACAAAAGTATTTACGCAACACCATTTAAGGCCGGGCTGACGCGACGGTGTGAGGAAGATTAAAAGGTAGCGTTTCGCGGAACGGCCGCAAAGGTCTGATAAGGAACGCAAAGATTCTACCTCGCCTGACACGGATAATAGCGGAGGGACAAACATTTTATAAACAAGATGCTCATTCCACTTTAAGCTGTCGAGGATATTCACCGCCTAAATTGAAATCCTCTCTTGGGGGGTAAAAACAAGCTTAGTTCATGATCCTTTCCGTTTTCACTTTACACTCTTGGTTTATAAAACTTTCTTTCCGCGATAACATTCGCCCGTGTTCTACTTTTACAACGGGGAAGAAAGATAGGCTGTTTTGATATCCAAGGCTCGTGTACGTTCTTATTCACACGGCCACGTTGAGAAGAAAAGAAAATCCTGATACCGGAGGCAAGAATCGAACCTTGGATCATTCACTTCGCAGATCCACGCGCTAGCATCTACGCCAATCGGTGACAGAGCTGTGAGTGATCGTGAAAGTGGAGTCCTAATTACAAACACGCATTTGCTTGCCTTGGAAATAATCACTTTGTTAAAAAGATATACGACTGATTAAGTTGAATTAAACTAGGTTATTTAAACTTTCCTGTGCCTCTTGAATAAGCAAACCTAAAAGACAGATGCCTCGTCGATCGGTGGGCGGTTTTGAAAAACTTTCACTCTAAATTTGAAATAGTCATTTTTTGACTAATTGATTTAGTCATTTTTGTTTGAATATTGAATTCAGTCATTATTAAATTCAGTGCAAAATTGTCAAAATTAACTAATTGAAATACTAAAATTTCAGCTACTATTCTTTAGTCATGCTTGACCATTTCACATTTACATTGATGAGTGAAAAAAATTGTAAACTTGAAGTAGTCATTCACGCATTTTTCAGGCTAAAGTAAAGCTATGATTCACTCATGTCCTGTAAGATTACATGCATTTGTCATAGAGTTTCTTGAATTATGACTGAAATGATGATCAAATGTTTTCATGGAAATAGTACTTCTGGTTCCTTTCACAGAAATCAAGTTTTTACGTGGACTGCTCCAGAAAGGAAGTTACGACAACCGACGGAAAACTCGTCCATTCCAACAGTCAACATGATTTACATGTCTCGGAAAGGTCAACAACTTTTATGATTGTGCTCACCCCGTAAACGAAACGTAAGACAGAATTTTAAGACTGCCTTACTATAAAATTAAGACATCTTAAATATAATGAGCTTATGGTTGCCGTAAAGAGGCGACTTCACGAGGACCGACCAGGAAAGAAAAGCTGTCTGAGGGTTGTGACACTGTTGAGACGATTCGACAGAAACATGAGGCCGTTTTGACACCTTGTCTATCAAAATTAAAAGCTGAAACTCGGCAATGGAGGAAGCAGCTGAAATTTCAGCCCCATGCCACTCCAATCATGCCATCATTATCTGGTGGAAATCGAGACCCAAAGGAAGCTGCGTGGACCACAGAAGACGTCAGAAGTCCGCATCCGCGTCGCTGCGGTTGCCAACAATAGAACAGACAATAACCAATAAGAATCACGCTGCTGCCGTCACTCAACTTTGCCTCAATGAGACTCGAGGGAAGTAATCAAATTTAGCGCCATCTGAAAGAAATCCAAATTGAGATCCAACTGTTGGAATCAGCAGTTTTTTTCCCCTTCGGTATAAAAATAAGGGTCGTTCTTCCGATAGACCAAAGCTTAATGACTCTGACCAAGGAAAATAAAAGACAACTTGCGGTAAACATCTCTGAATTCTAAACGTCAAAATACTGTCATATCCAATCGTTAAAAAGAATCTTTAAAAGGGAGTTTTAAGTAAAGCGAGATAAAAATATACACGTGAATATATTCTCATTTTAATTATTGAGGTTTGGTTGAAATTGGTTCAGCTTTGATAAGGTTATTCAAGATGCGTTGTAGGTACGTTTGAGGTTGGCAACACCAGTGCATCTATAAATGCATTCCCGTTTCATCAAAATAACGTATACTTTTTTTTTTCTCGAAGACTTCCTCGTCTGTGACTCGCACACCAATGACGTGATTTTAAGTCGATTTCACTGTCGAACACTTTTCATGTCGGACACATTCCTTTCTAGATTCAATTCAAAGATTGGTTGCAGAAGATTTCCACGTAGACAACGACAAGATGGATGCAGCTAACATCCATTCCCACTCGAATCTTCTGTCACTGATTTGTTGAGAGGTGTCGTGGGAATATTTCTGAACTATTTACGGCTCTATTTTATCAATTAAAGAGATCTTCGCGGACATGGGGGAACAAAGTCTGGAGCTTCTACGAGTAGCCAACTGTAGTGCACTTGTGCTGCGCAATGCTACGAGACACAGTTGCAGTGCTTCCACTTCCCCATGGGACAAGTTTCTCATTACTAGACAACAGTTCTGCTGTCCCAAACGACCAGGTCCCAAAAGTGGCAACGAAACACGCTGTTCTAATTGACCGAATCATGTTTGTTTCGTTTCGCATGTCCTCTCAGCTTTTGAAGGTAGCATTTCATACCTCAGGCGTTCTACCCTGGTTATACCTTTCATACCATTTTAAGATATTCATAGCAGTGGTTAAGTTAGGTTACGTTACATGCCCTAGTCTACTGCGCTCACAATATAAACAAAACCACCGTTTTGGGAAATGATACCTGTTTTGGAGTGAAACCAAAACGGGGTGGTACGTATTTTGGTTGATTTTCAAGACAGCCTATATTCAGCCATATCATTTAAAAGGTCTTGGCGAGAGCTTTCCATTGATGGGGCTGAGCATAGGTCTACATTGAAAAATGACAAAAATACACACTACCCCCGTTTTAGTTTCATACCAGGTATAGCATTCCTCAAAACGGGGGTTTGTTTTTACTCTGCTGTCGCTCCACTCAGCTTGGCGACGACCAATGGAACAAAAGAGGTGGAAACTGCAATCATTGAATCATTTTTAACATTAATCCATCGAATATTATGACGCAACAAAACGAGTACTCCTGCACTGTCTCACGTTGGCTAAAACATTTATTTGAAATAGAAGGGTCAATCAACTTGCACTTTGCGGCAACGTAAACAATGTTGTTCCTTGGGGGTTGTCGGAGAGGTTCCGGAGAAAGAAAATGGACGCGTTGTTTGGCGACAAAGCGCGCAAGTCAACGTGCGGGACCTATTTCGCAAAAACACTTCTCGACAAGCCCTAAATCTTCTGTAAGACCGACCGATCCAGTAATTAGTGTTTGCGGACAGGAGAAAGGTCAATGACTTCAAAATCAGCGAAAAGATAGAATTTCTCCGAGCGAAGCACGTATCGGAAATTCTCGTTTACTCACCAGAAGCGAGTAACAAGTAATACAAACAAAGATTCTCTTATTAAGACGCTGTAATCCACAAAAGCCCCTCTGGTAACCCCAGCTTTCATCCCCTGACTTTCACACGTGACTTTCTAATTTTGAACTAAATATCTTTCAAGTATATCGCGTCTTTAGATTAAAAGTCAAAAGTGGAAGTTGATTAGATCAAAAATCAGAAAAGATTTGTTTCCTTACTTCCTCTTAAGATACAGTTCTAACTTGTTTGCATATGTACTTTGAAAATAATCATCTTAACTAAAATTGAATATTCTTATGAAAAAAATAAAAATAAATAAAAATGCATACCGGAACAAGAAAATAGATTTTAAAAATCAGTTCACATAAAACATTTATCACTGTTAAAAATGAAACCTTTTTTCTAAATCAAAATTTTACAGTATTCTCTGTGAGTGCAAATCCATTCGCGAAGTGGTTTAGAATTTCACATCTCGAGATGTTGGCTACTTGTAAGGTAATGTGGGGCTATGGGTAAACAATGTATTTGAATAGGATGGTTCTGAAGCAGCAGGCAAACACACGAAAGACGAAAGGGTCTTAGAGCATGTTAAAGCGTTCATGGCCACATTGATATTTACCCTAGGCATCTAGCACCGTCTTGGCGCACTGCCTGCGATAATGGTATTCTGGTGGCCGTGACTCGCTAGGGGGCGCTCGCTGCGCTGCCACGCCGCCCCATATGGCCTTCTTGATTTATGTGGAGCGCTTGCCGAAAATCTTGCTCTTCACGTAAAGGAATTTAGTGCTCTTTGCGACTGCATCAGCTTGATAAAAATGTCGTAAAGCCACAACTATCCCTGTATTGTTAAAGATCGGTGCTAGGGAATAAAAAAAATTGCGAACGGTCTTTTGCTCAGTGAAATTTCGCGGTGTCGTCTTTTTGCCGCAGGCTGACAACTGTAAAAAACGATTCCAATATGTGAGATATAAAATATGGCGTTAGTAAATAGGGACGGCCGCTTCGACAGCCTCTGCAACAGACAACATTGCGGATGCCAACTGGTGCCGCCTCTTGGGTCGTGCAGGCTTTGGGGCTGGGGCATGGCTCTGGGGCTGGGGTCTGGGGTCTGGCCGCGGCTACGAGCAACCGCACTACACCATTTTCCGGGTCGGCGAGAGCTTCCTTCCCACAGCTGTCTTGCATGGAGCTCACTGATTTTTACGGTGTCAGCTATAAGGGGTGTACCCGTAATACCTCCACTCCGCCACTGAGAAAAAGTACTCCTACATAGGCGTCAGTCCTGATTCATGATTACCCTATAAAACTGTCTTTTTCGATAATGTGCGTGCTCTTATGAGATAAGAAATCCCAAAATTATTAGCCTTAATTCCGGAGAGGCATTTTGAAAGATCGCGGTATTTTATTCCGGGTGAGTGTTGGGGTCCAAATGGGCAACGCCGAGAAGTGACGTACTCCAGTAAAGCCAGCTACTTGGTGGCAGGGTCGAGACCCTCCATACGCCACCGCAGACCGTCTCGTGCACTATACAGGATGCTTTGCGGCGCGGCGCGGCGGTGGTCCCACGAGGTGTGGTCGCCACTTTCAGTCCCGGGGCCGAGGCTAAACACACGGCATCACGTTAGCAGGGAGCTTAAGCAGTCAAGCCTATTCTCTTCCTAAAACTACACTTAATTTGGTGATAGTGAGAAACATTTTGATCAAAGATAGTAGCTGACATATAGTCGCGTTCGTTAACTGACTTGAACGCGTACATCCTGCCCAGCAACTTGCAACTGATTAAAGTGTTGTTGCGGAGACAGCATTAAGCCCTTCAAGATTTTAGCTTAAACCGAGGGGAGCGGCGGTCGAGCCGAGCCGTGCCGAGTCCTGCTGGGACGAGGCAAGCCGCAAGGGCGCATGAGGACGGACCTTCCCGGAAAGACTCCTAAACGCGCGCTAACAGCTTAAGCTGTTGCTGGTCCGCTTAAGGTCCTAGTCCTTTATTTACCATGGAAAAGCTTTAACGTCTCGTGTTTTCAGATCGCACATTGGGAGTTCTGAGCGTGGAAGGACTTGCCGATAGTTTCATGACCAGATTTTTTTTCGCTCAAGTACTCTACAGTATTTTCTACTCATTCTACCACAGAGACGATACTATGAAGTCTTTGGTAACGTGCAAAGGTCAACCAAAACGTAATTGAATCTGAGAAAATAAAGAATAAAACGTAAAAAAGTATAAAAATAAAGAATAACATTAAAGACATACGGGACGTTGGTAGAAAGACTTAACGAGTTCAAACCTTCGGGGCTTAAAGATGTTTCAAAACAGTCCATAATTTGAACTATTCCCTTCGCCGGTTACGTTTCCCGAAACCTACAGGCCTGCAATCCTAACCTAAGAGAACACAACCAAACATTCAAAGAAAACATGTTCTTAGAAAAGCACAGAAACCTAGCCTAAGGACGCCCTGGGAACCTTAGCCAACAAAAATAAGCATAAGTAAATTTAACTTCTACGAAAAATAAGCCTACCTCGGCTAAATAAGCCTAGTCCTAGTCCAATCTAGACCACAAGCAATTAGAAAAACTCACTTGGAGCAAAACGGTGTATAGCATAACAATAATTTGAGGGCATGCCATTCAACCGATTTGTGAAATATCGAGAGGATTATTTGTTAACATCCGCAGACATGTTTTTTTTTTAACGCACTCAAAGGCTCGTCACCAGAGCTTTACTTTGCTGAGCTTACCGTTTGGCAATAAAAGTCATATTTTACTCGATTTTTATTGGCGAGGTAATCCTTGGCCGGATGTACTTAGGCGTGTTCACTGACACTCGTTTTTTTGGCAACGGCCGTTGCGTAATACTCCCGCCCGCCACTTAATAAACCGAATTCATTTGTTTACGGGAGCTTACATACTTTGCTGCGCTGGCCGTTCAGGTCACTTCATTACTGTTTGCAAGATTAGCATAGCGGAGTGGTCGTGGGAAGAGAGAGGTTGGAATATTTGCACAATGCCGAGGTGATTCGAAAAACTAATCACTCCCACAAACTAAACGAGCTTTGTGTAAGCCTGGGGCTCGTTTGAGACTCAGCTGGCCCGTGTCGACACTGTCCCTCGCACCCACTTCGGCAACGTTGCCATATCTTGATATTGAGTTGTAACCACTACGGCTGAATATGCTTCTTCTTAGAAGCTACACACTCTAAATTTTCATCAGTGAAAATGTATGATATTCAGTGAAATTCAGTGAATTTTTGCTGAATCTCAGACACTTTTACTGAATAAATGAGCGCTCTTTATACGCGGTTGGAGGCTGGATACACCCTCGTGAGATTGGGTCATAACCGAGATACCATGGGGAAGTGATGATGGGCCGATATAGGTCCCCTGTTAAAGATGCTAAGCACGTGAAGGCCCTCTGCTCGTGCTCACAAGCACGCGCTAACTGACATCCTCATTGTTCACTGCTTCGACGCAATTACTTGAGCGTACACTCCGGCAACAAGCAAAGAGCGCCTTACTCTGCAATGGCGGAACATTCCCTTAGCCCAAAATTAAGATTACGCGAGCAACGCGGAATGTTAATTTAAACAGACCTTTAATTGGGCCATTGCTCTTCTAGTGCCCCGTTCTGGACTCGATTTTTATCGCCCATGAACAACCTGCATTGGACAGATTCAAATGCAATTTTCCATCTCTAAGTTGAGCGATGCCTCGCTATAGTGATAAGAGGTTTGAAAAAGGACTTAAAAGGGGCATCGGGTAATGTTGGAGAGTTCGAGCATACTGAGAAAGATGGTTGGGTCCTCGACGGAGTTGATTTGTCGATAGTTTGTTCTTATCGAGGCGAGCGGTAGCAATTTGAGACGGTCATAATAAGACCCAAGCAATTATACGGGGAGGTGCTCACTGCTCAGCCCATTTATAATTAAAGCTGTTTTGACAAAATTATTACCGAAAGTCGGTTCTCGCGCCAGGAAACTGTCAGACTAGCCTCTGATTGGCTTTGCGGGACACTCAAGACAATAATTATTGCATAAAGAGGGCTTATTTCATAACCACTGACCTCGAGCCACTAGCTTCCGAGGGCTACAGTTAATTTTTTTCTTACCACCAGTGACCAGAGGAAAATCACACAAAAAAGGAGAAAAAAAAACAATTTTCCCCCCAAAAAATGATAACCTAGCATTGATTATAAAATTGAAATGGCAAGATATTTTTATATGAAAAGAGTATTCGAGATACATCTATACACAAAAACCATATATGGTAGTGGGAAGCGCAGAGAGTGAACACTTTCATTTGATTTGTAAAAAGTCTTTACTCTAAATTTGAATCAGTGAGTGTCTGAGATTCAGTGGGAATCCACTGAATTTCAGTAACTATGGCACCACTGAAAAAAATTCAGTGGTGCTATAACTGCAATTCAGTGAGTTTTACTGAAACTCAGAGAATTTCCCTGCTTCAAATTTATCGCAAACTAAGTAAAATCCGTGCTATTAACGTATATCATTTATTCATACACTCATAAAAGGCTAAGGCTAATAAACAAAGGTTGAAAAATTCAACCTCTTAAAATAGGTCAGGCCATAATCAGCTGTCTTCACTGTAAGACAACAAAAGATCGCAATTTTGAGCGTTGGTCTAATTAATTATCCCAGAATTATGGGGGCGTAATCACATTTAGCAGAATAAACAAACCACTTTACCGATTTTTGATGCTAAGTCGTGTTTCTGGGGTGACCCGTTGTCTCATTACTTCCACGCTGTTTCAACTAAGTAAACAAGCAGCATTTTTCTGAGTAATTCTTCTGAAAAGTACGTTGCTCTCGTGAACCGAAAGATGGAATTGCTTAATTTATATTCAAGGCTCATCAAATTCGCCTCTAATAGTTCCTTAGACCGTTGCCCTAATGAATCAACATGAACGCGAAACCGGCACTGAATAAAGAGAAAAGGTAGGCGGTTTACCTTAAACTGCGGTGATCAACCAAGCTTACCTGAAACAACAAAAAAACAGGACTAGATTGCTTTCCTGATAATTCCCAAATTTTAGAATTCAGATCTAAGTTACATCTTTTTAGATTGTGTTATAGGTTAGTTGACTTTGGCTAGGTAAGGATTTGCCAGGTTGTTGAGAGGTCAGGCTAAGGTAACGTGCGTTATGTTCGGTTAGGTTAGGTTGAGGTAGACTCAGGTTAGGACAAATCAGGTTAAGTGAAGAAAGATGAGGTTTAATAAAACCGTATTCAAACTAGGCACGAAGGTACGCACGCATTCTAAATATGAATCAGTGAGTTTGTGAGATTCAATAAAAATTCACGTCATTCCAGTCAACGTGCTATATTGACAGAAAATCAGTGAATTTTCACTGAATCTCAGTCAATGATTCACATTAGGAGTACGAGGGCCCCTGTCGACGCGGACTCAAGGGCCACTTTATGGTACTTGAACCGCAATTGCTAGGGCAAGTTTCGGGTAGGAAATAGTGCAACTCGGTCAGGAATACAAATTACCCCCCTAAAAACTCGCCCCACTGTGACAGGCTACAATCGTAGACGTATTCGGCATAAGTAACACGTTACATTTTGCCTAACGGCGCGGCGCGAAAAAAAAAACCTTCAAGTGCATTGAGGGAAGGGAGACCATCAGCGGCGGCTGCGCGACCAAAAGTGAAAGTAAATCTGAATTCCCCAGAAACATTCTTACTTTCACATATAAAACGCTTTCTTTTTCTGGAAAAGCATTTCCCCGAGTTATGTGGAAAAAACTGGGGCGCTGGTGATGGTATCCTTTATAGAATCCATAAAAAAACATGATTAAAAATATGTTTGTACATGTTTCACACTCGACTTTGTTTTACATATTTAAACCCTATAAATCCTGTATGATTTACTCACCACAAAATGCACTGATAAATTAACAAGCTTACACAGCGTGAGAAACATGGGATAAACGTGAAAATATTTCATTGCTGGCACGGCAATTTTTTGACGGTGTTTTAATAGCTACTGTTAAAGTAAATTGTTGAAAGAAAAATGTTTTTAGAAAACAAATAATTTAACCTGCGGATTAGTATTTAAGATAACAATAAAGGGGTTATTTGAAAAATTTATAAGGAGATTACGGTCTTATTTTGAATGACTGGATTTTCTACTTGTATGATCCACCCTTTGTCAAACCTGACATGAAGATAATGCAACACTTAACCGCATTGGTTAGGTTCAAGTTTGTAGATTAGGTCACGTGTGTGCTCTACTCCACTCAGTGGTCGCCAAACTCTGTTCCCCTAAGGCAGGCGGCATCAGGATTACCGCCTGGTTAACGTAACCTAGGTATAGTTAGGTTAGGTATCTTGTCTCTCTTCCATGTCATTCCGGCTTCACGCCGAAAGGTGGAACAAGGTGGAAAATCCTTTAAAATCCACGGTAAATATCCCAAATCACGCATTCGATAGACAAAGGATAAACATATGACAGACATCTTGAGGAGACAAAGATTCAACTTGTCATCCAGTCAGCTTTTTGAAGATGAAAAAGCAGACGTGATAAAAAACGTTTGGCGAGTAGCGGAGCTCAGGTCTGCAGTTGTCCTGCAGGATGACGCGTACCGTAAAACGGCCATCCAACAAACGGTTTACGGTCAGAGTGGAAGGACGTTCAGGAGCAGGAAGCTTCCCAGAGCTCTCCTCGTTGACCGGTCAAAAAGAGTTAAAGGCCATCCCACTATCTCTGATGTTATCTTTACAACCTTCCGTCGACAGAGGTGAAACGATCCAATCTACAATTTACTGTTAAAAAACTCCGAGTTAATTAGTAAACAAAAAGACGAAATTATGTCTTCACAGCAGTTGTCATAGAAACGAGATGTAAGTCGATTGTTGTATTGTTAACGCGTTCTTGCTGACTTAAGAGAATTGTTAAGACAACACTCGAATCAGCGAGAGCCTCCGAGATTCAGTGAAAATTCATTGAATTATTTCGGTCAGTATAGCTCCCCTGAATCTTTTCAGTTATGCTAAGTTGACTGAGATTCAATGAGTTTTCACTCAGAGACCGTTTATTCAAAAATAGAGTGAACAGATTTTGAGTGAACTATTTCATTTTCGTCACTAAAACACCGTTTGCAAAGGTAACAATATAAAAAAATTACTGCCTACGTTTGGTTCCTTTTCCGATACCGCCTACATACTGCAAAATGGAAAATACGACAAAGTGGATTCACGGCGGTGAAATGAAAAGTGTCTCACGAATCACGGGTATGTATCGTGATTTTTTTTCAAATCAAGATCAAAAAAACGCACTGTCACCAAGAGAAAAGTTCGAAACACGGAGAACTGGCCGAAATTTGATTGATAACATGTAAAACCGCAGCTGAAATTGTGAGTAATTTGCCTCCGGGGCTTGCTTTAAACGGGAGAGAGCAAAACGACGGTGTCTGAGAGTGGAAGAGAGAAACAGCTGTTAAAGAAGAAGCAAAGTTGGTTGCACGCGCATAATTACCCAGAGCATTTTGCGTCATCGCCACAAAAATTATTATCTCCATAAATCGTCCCTAAACTGGGTCACACTCTCCTCACCTGCTTTAGAAGCTCGTGATAATCCGGCGAGAACAAAAACCAATTTTTATCACGACTTCAGCGCACAAACATCCCAACTTTATCTAGCACCTACTTTATGTGTTTGTGCAGACGAGAAAAGTAACAGATATCGCTCTCATAATTAGGAAAAACAGCATGCCATCGCGCTGGAACACGAACTATCGTATTAAAAATTTCAATCATCTGAACACTCTATATTTGAATAAGTGAGTGAGATTCAGTGAAAATTCACTGAATGTCAACCAATCTAGCACCACTGAAAAAATTCGAAGTTGCTATTTTGACTGAAATTCAGGAAATTTTCACTAACTCTCACTCACTGACTCAAATTTAAAGTAAAGTCCTTGTCATTCACCGCCGAGCTAAAAACGCCAAAACGAGGAGGGCAACTTTTTCTTACCTCTCAAGCTGCATGACAATGTTCTTCATGTTGTAATAATAATAATTAGAGATTGAACAAGGTCGAGTTCCATATAACTCATATTTTACGCTCAAAATGAGCCAATCTTCCAAGTTTCCTACATTTTTGTGCCCGCGTCTTTCGTCTTTTAACAATATTTGCTCCATCATCGCGCTTCGCCTAACCTAAAAATAGTACTACCTTGATCGAGGTATAAATACCAAACATTGCCATCAAAACACTTGTAGTGAGCATAGGACTTTCACGGACCGATCACGACACATGACTGTTTTTGGCCCCTCCGATTTTTGAAAAGCTTTTGTCTGCACCGCAGGGAATAGGCCTACAAATGCACAATATTATAACGCAGTATTTTAAGGAGATACCTTAGTAATTATTTTAAGGAGGCATCCCACCGGATTTGAGGAAGTCTCATCAATGAGAGACGCGCTCATAAATAATTTCGGGACATTTGCTTTGCAGTTGCTTTTACGACGGAACAGAAGAGAGAGTATTTTCCCACGCTGGCGAAAGTCTCGCTTTCATCCTGCCTTCGGGAAACTCGAAAACCAAAACAAAATAAAAAGACATATAAAGGATTAACTTGTTCCTAATTACAGCCGGATGGCGACTGTTTTGGGCAACTTAGCGCTCCAGCGATGACGAACTTAGTGAACCAAAGCAGCCTCTGAAGTCGGGCGAAATTCCGCGAGGGAAAAGAGGGGGGGGGGCGGTCATGTCCCTAGCATAGCTTGTTATTCATTTCCCTACATGTCAGTCATTACACATGCATAATACGAGATGCTGTGTTTGGCTTTCCTTATTCGAGATGTAAGCAGTTGTCTGGAAACACGGAACGAATACATAAAGCTAGGAAGCCGCTGGGCTCCAGCTTGAGGCGTTCACCGACGCCATGTTTTACTTCCTTCCACTTTTATTGTCCTTAAAATGAGTTTAGTCCTCAACTTTTGCGTTGTTAAGTGCTGACGACCTTACTGCTACTGTTGCAAACAACTTAAGCAAAGGGATGGCGCAAACTTCTTTTGGATGTTGCACAGAATAGACCAGCTTGATGCCTCAGAAGGTTCTATTTTTTTCTGGCTGCAACTGTAGTCACGTGACCGCAAGCACTGTCAGCTGCAGCCAATCGGCGGCCTCTTTACCAACCACTTAAAGTAAGAAAGCTGCTGATACGTTACAGCTGATTGTGGCTACACAACCGGATTGGCTGCTTGCGGTCATGTGACTACGGTTGCAGCCAGATTAACACGCGCATCGCGTGATTCAGCCGACATTCCAGCGACACGCGTTTAAGAATCTACTCTAGGCAATATTAAATTGGTCCTGTCTACAAAAGAGTGAATTTTCCATCTCTTCTGTTCCACCCATCGCCAGCATGACCAACATTGTCATTCATAAAGTTGTCCAAGTGAAAGTGGGCCTTAAGTGTCTAAAGAGAGAGAAAAACTCTTTTGAAGAAACAAAAGCAAGAAGACTTGGAGAATCAACGCTGGGACTGAAAATTGATTTTGCCTGAACACACAAGCGAGCGATTCCCGCATCGCCATCGGCGTATTTGGAGACTAGGACCCGAATATTCACCCCAGTTTTCACCTTCAAATCACCAACCCGAATCTCTTTTCACCCTTGACTCATGTGTCATGAGATCAAACAGAAAAAAAATTCACTTTGGAATTCCCTCTTTTTTCCCTTTATTCCCGTTTGGGCGACATGCAGATGGCAAAATTGCTTTTCAATGAAATACTTTGTTTGAGTAAACCTTTCTTGGGCAATCGCCATGATTTGGAGCGGCCCTTGAACAAATCCGCACACGAAAACTCTTCCTATCCCCTGCGCCCTTTAGGGTCCGTTGTTTTCCATCCTAACTTCGACTTCAAAGTTCCTACGAATGTCGGTGCTCAGTTGATCTTGGTCTTCGTACACTCAATAGGAAGTTAGATGAAAAATTCCCTCAAGTAGGTTTTATCGGTCGTTAACTGGATTAAAATTTTTGTACGGTAAAAAAGCAGCCTTTATCAAAGACGAACTACGCAAAATGCGATAAGAGAAAATTTCTATCATAATGCCTTCACACAAACGGTGGACATGAGGATATTATCCAGACTTTAAATTTGTAATATAGATTCTGGGAATAAGATCGAACATTCTTGGATATTTCTTGAAGGTTGAGTTCACTGCAAAATGACAAGGAAAAAACGATTCGAGTTGGAATGGTTGAAAACGGATGTTGCAGGTCTCCCTTCCGCTGTCATCTCCTGACGGTTTTCCGAGGAAATATCCTGATTGATGGAACATTTCAAGTTCGTCTCGCAGGTTCTTATTCAATACGTCTGTATCAATAGAGACTGGGCTTTGAATAATTAATTGCTCTATAGGGACCTGATTGAACAGCACCTATCCTAACTTGATAGCCCAAAATATTACGATCTACCCGACCGACGCAGCTTAAATATTTCTCCTATAAGTCAACAAAAGGAAGATTAAAAATCTCAGAGCAAGATTAAAAGCGCGAGTCAATCTTCGATACATAAACAAAGAACCTTCCAACCCAACTTTATACGCATCAAAAAGACCGCAATTGTTACCCAGTTCAATCTGTCCTAAAATTCGTACCTTCTTTGTGATTTTTCTCCCTTTTCCTGATCATCCGTCTCGCTCGACTGCTATTCCCCTCCCTTTTCATCTCGAGCGTCGGGGGCATATCTGTACGCGCCGCGGCCTTCTGAGGCTATCGCCGTCGCTTCATTGAACTGACCAACGAGGCCATTACTCTGTAACCCACAGAGTAGAAACGTGACAACACAAATAATAAGCAAAGAAAGAATGGCCGCGAAGGCGGCTTTTTCAAACGACCCACTGCTGCCCCGCTTATGTCACTAGATTACCGTCGAGATACACTGGGAACCGTTAATAACAGCGGGCTACTTTGATATGACATACTTTGTACTGAGGTGCCACATGAAGCCGTTGAAATATATACTGTGATATTAAGCGATCATACGACAAAGAAACCTTCTAACGGTAAGAGAACACTAAAAAGTTTATGGTTCTTATCATTAGATAATATTGTATTTTAACTCGCTCGTGCACTACAGATCCAAGAGGAAAATTCACGTGTATGAAGTAGGTTTAATTCGATTCTCGGCTGTGGAAGTTACTTCCGGCTCCACTCTAAACTTGAATCAGTAGAAATTATCTGAATGTCGGTAAATATCTACTAGTATTTTTTTATCAAAACCAAACCACTATAGTAAATTTCAGGTTCGAATTCGACTGAGAATCAGTAGATTTCAGTAGATTTCCACTGATTTGTCTTTAGAGTGTGGGTTAGGACAGCTCCGGTTAGGCTACGACAAAGTTATCTAAAGGTCAGTTTAGGTAAAGGGTTATTTCAGTTTTTTTAATTTTTAGAATAATGGATGGTTAATTAAGGATAGCCGGCCAATGAATGAAGGTTAAGTCTTGGTTAGGTAAGAAAAAAACATAATATCGTATTCCCCCAGAAATCGGAAATCAAAAGTCACCTCAAAACAGTCCAAAGGCTTTGAAAAAGAGCAAAAAAGGGTTTGAGATACGTCCCGTGAAAAGCTCGTGATGATGAAGACTTTGCAGGTTGGCAAGACTGCTGCCAGGCAGTGAGAGGCTCAACGCCCTCGTCAACCCTTGGATAGGTACCCAAAGACTTGATACCGGTTTGCATCTGTTCAGTGTCGTTCAGCAGCTGAGCAGCAGGTCTGGGCTTCCACAGCCTCTCTGCGTCGCCTCACTCCCACAGCGGCCGTGCAGCTCGACAGAGCAAAAGGGACAGGGCGAATAGAAGGCCGAGCCAACTATGTGTAGGTACAGCCGTATCGATCGGGTGGGCGCGGGGGGGAGCCGGGGCGGGGGCTCCGAGGGCGGGGGCTCCAGCGCTATTTCCATCTCTCTCATACAGCAAAACTCCTAATTTACCTCTCCTTGTCTCTACTTTTCAGTAGACGTCTCTCTCCCGCGTTCGGCCCTCGCTCAGCACTCTGACACAAGTACACTTTTGGGAATTCGCAGACTAAACAAACATTGCCAGCTTCATTTGCAAACAACACTGGTTCTGTGGAAAAAATGCCGGATTACACCACAAACCGCCTATTAGTAAGCAGTACGGGGAATTACCACAGGCCTACGTATCTTAGGTACATAAGCAAAGAATGACACTTAAAAGTGTTAAGTAAATATGACGAATTCATCATGTTTGATGTGCGAATGATAAAGAAGATAATCTCGATGACATATACTAAAATACAGCGAGAAGAAAGCTCTCGAAAGATATGACTCATATCAAAAATTTTGATATGACGTAGATGTGACATATTAGAGACGAATTGCGATGATATCGAATATTCCGGAAAACAGCAAGATATGAACGCTAAAAAAGAACTACACGAGATAGTAAAAAATATTAAGGGTGTACGATGTTAAAGTGACATGATGGTACCGGTATGAACAAGTTGAAATATGACGTGACGACGTGAAGACATAAAAGAAAATGAATCTAAGCACTGAAGGTAAACGTCACGACTGCTACAGGGTTGGAGTACAATGTCACAATGTGCAGGCTACTTTGCTTTCCTTTGAAAGTATGCTTTCATAAACGTTAAACTTTACAACATCTTCAAAGAATGCCAAGTGTCCATTATCACCTGGAACGCGCGACGTTCTACGTTCCTTGCGCAATCAACTTAACAACCCTGCGGAAAATTCTATGAACAGGCTGCCGCAGGCTTGCACGCATTTCTCTCAGGACCACGACACACTGAGGCTCTACACTCCCATCTGTTTATCTTGGCCGGAAAAAGGCAACACAAATTCAAATATCCTCACCATCTCTGCTCCCACGCACAATTCCAGCGAACAGCTTTTTAGGCGGACTAATTCGCCCCGTTCCCCGATAACCTAACAAAAGATTCATTAATTTAAATCTACAAGAAACGCGCTGAATCTACGTCCTTTAACATTAACGAGTTTCTATTTTTTCACTGATAACGTAGTCGTAAAGCGTGGAATGATTTCACAAGAAAGTCGTTAAGCTTGGCTATAGGTTAAGTTACGCTCACAATAAAAACAAAGTCCCCGTTTAGGGGAAGATTGTACCTGGGTGTGAAACTAAAACGGGGGTGGTACGTATTTTGGTTATGTTTCAAGATAGGCCTATGTTCACCCATATCATTTAAAAGGTCTCGGCAAGAGCTTTCCATTGATGTGACTGAACATAGGTCTATGTTGAAA
>Ga0058701_10000622_pt1 | contig 23883 bp, 11 predicted proteins | sample AgamicOrMae_FD_97039 | JGI IMG/M metagenome (GOLD analysis project Ga0058701, IMG submission 97039) | Agave microbial communities from Guanajuato, Mexico - Or.Ma.e | ecosystem: Host-associated > Plants > Phyllosphere > Phylloplane/Leaf | place: Guanajuato, Mexico | collected 2012-06-04 | reverse complement strand
TAATGAACAGGTGTCCCGTTTGGTGATCTTGCACGAGGAGGCCGAAGATGGAAACGCTATGCCCGATTTGTCGAAGCCCGTCGAGGCGGTCAGTCGGGCGGTGGAGAACCTGACCAGGGTGGGCAAGGAGACGATCAGCAAGAGCGAGGATGACATTTTGCGCGCCGAAATGCCCACCGCTCTCCAAAGGGTCGACCGGGCCTCCAAGCTGCTGGAGGAGGCCGCCTTCATGCTCAAGGGCGACCCATACTCGCAACAGGCGCGCAACCTGTTGATCGAGGGCTCGCGAGGTATCCTGCAGGGCACCTCGTCTCTGTTGTTGTGCTTTGACGAGTCGGAGGTGAGAAAATTGGTGCGAAGTTGTCGCAAAGTTTTGGATTACATGCAAGTGGTTGAGGTGATCGAGCAAATGGACGATTTGGTGCAATTTGTCAAGGATTTAACGCCAGCATTGAGCAAGGTTTCGAAGGATGTGAATCTGAGACAAAAGGAACTGACGCATCATGAACACAGAGAGATCCTGTTGCGTTGCTTGGAGAACCTCAAACAGGAGGCGCCCGTTCTGATATCATCGATGAAAATTTACATTCAATTATTGAACAATAATCAGTCTGTTGGCGAGGCGGCCGGAAATAGGAACTACCACACTCAACGGATGAGCGATGAGTTGAACGAAATCATCAGAGTCCTCCAATTGACCACCTACGATGATGACGACTACGAGTGGGGCTCAGACAGTTTGACCTACATCAAGCGAGCTCTGGGCGCCATGACCAGCAAGATGCAGTCGGCCCACGACTGGCTGGAGGACCCGCAGGCGCCCAATGGTGGAATTGGCGAAAAGGCCCTCAGGCAGATTTTGGAGCACGCGGAAAAGATCGCCGAGCGCTCACTTCCGCCGGACCGCGAGGCCATCCGGAAGCAGTGCAGCGACATCCGGTCCATGGTGGACGCGCTGGCCGAGCTGAGGCAGGACTCGAGGGGGGCCAGCTCGGCGCAGGCCCAAACTTTGGCCAGAAATATAGGCCAACAGTTGAGGGAGTTGTTGGCGTTGTGTACGCGCGCAATAGCCAACGTTGAAATGGGCGGCAATCCGCAACCGGCGCACACACTCTCGGGCCGCATGGACCAGGCCCAGCGGTGGCTCAACAATTTGCACTTCCACGATTACGGTCTTGGCGAACAGGCGGTCCAAGCGATCATTGACGAGGCACGCCGCTTGGCCCTCGCCTGCCAGCTGACCCAATTGCGCCAACAAATGCTCAACCTGTGCAACGATGCCGAACAGCTCAACAGACAGTTGGCCAGCTTGTGCCAACAGCAGGGCCCCAAACAGGAGGCCAGCAAGCAGGCCAAGCTGGTGGCCAGACAGTTGTCGATGAAGCTGAAAGAGTTGCAACGCTTTATCCACGCGGCAATGGTCAACATGGTGGTGGACGACTTCATTGACGCCACTCTGCCGCTGAGACAGTTCACAGAGGTGGTCACCAGTTCAACGAGCAGCACAACAACCACAACCACGACAAGCTCGCGCCAGAAACAGTTCAACGAGCGGGCCCAAGGCTTGCGCGACTGGTGCAAGCGGGCCACCCAAACGGCCGACCATGTGGCCCTGAATTGTGCCCAAAACAAGCGACTTAGCGAGTCCATTAGGAGCGTCTCGTCGCAGCTCGACTCTCAGACACCGCAACTGATTGGCGCTGGCCAGATCCGCTTCGAGCATCCGGCCAACAGTTCGGCCACGGAAAACTTCACCCACATGAGGGACCACTACGAGGGCTGTATCATAAAGTTGCGCAATCTGATCGACGAGGCCATCGATTCGGCCGCCTTCGTGCAGGCCAGCTTGGAGGCCATCAGGAGGCACACGCAACTATGCGAGATGGCCATCTCCACGCGCCAAGTGCAATCAATGGTGGACAATGCGGCCGCAATTGCCAGACTGGCCAACAGGGTGATAATGGTCGCTAGACAGGAGACTAACAACTCGGAGGATGCCCAATTCATACAACAGGTAGACCAGTCGACCCGAAGGCTGCAGGAGCTGGTACCTCAGATGGTGCGCCACGCAAAGGGGGTGGCCACCAGTATAAACGATTTGCGTAGCCACGCGCCTTGGCGCCAGTGCAACCAGCAGCTCATCGACCAGGTGGCCCAGATTGGCCAAGCATTGGGGCCTGGCGAGATGGGCGACCTGTCGGCCATGTTCTCATCCAGACATAGTACACTAAACTCGAGCAACAGCAGAAGTAGACAACAACAACAGACCACCACCACCACCACTACAACCACGCACACAACACTGCAGGACCAGTACGGGCTTGGAGGCGGCGCCACGCCCCCGTCGCGCTCTTCGGGCTACAAGTCGGAGAGTTCGGCGCGCGCCAGTGCCATTTCGCCCGCGGCCACGCACGCCCACTACACAACTAACACGGGCCCGCCGCCGCCCCAACAGCAAACCAGACAACCCTACATCCAACCGCAGCAGGCTCATCATCATCAAACTCAAGCAACTCCGCCTCCCCCTCAGCGCCATTATCAGCAACAACAGTACCATGAGGTGGCCACCGATGACGAGGAGGAGAGATTTCCAACCCTGCAACCGAACCAGCCCATTATGTTGGCAGCCCACGATCTCCACCAGGAGGTGAAACAGTGGTCATCTAAGGAGAATGAAATCATTGCTGCGGCCAAAAAGATTGCCCTCCTAATGGCCCGACTTAGTCAATTGGTAAGAGGCGATTCGGGAACTAAGAAGGACCTGATTAGTTGTGCTAAGGCAATTGCAGAAGCTTCACAGGAGGTTACTAGGTTGGCTAAGGAGCAGGCCAAATTGTGTACAGATAGAAAGATGCGTACAAATATTCTACAGGTTTGCGAGCGCATACCAACAATGGGCACCCAATTGAAGATTCTGAGCACGGTTAAGGCCACCATGCTGGGCGTCCAAGGATCTCAAGAGGATCAGGAGGCAATGGATATGATTGTTGGAAACGCACAGAACCTAATGCAATCCATAAAGGAGACGGTGCGCGCTTGCGAGGCCGCATCCATCAAGATCAGAACAGACCAAGGGGTGCGGGTGCGCTGGATCCGCAAGGACCCCTGGTACACGTGAGACAACTATCTTGCCAATCAGGGTTAAGCCTAGCTACTTTGGAGCTAGAGAGGCGCCAACATGCCCGCCAGGAGCCTTTTGTAACCTGGCGAGGAGTGTTCCTCTTTTCAATTTTTGTTTTCAACTGTTCAAGTCAAAACCACAGTGATCACGCGGCGCCTGTGTGAGAAAGAGAGATGTTTTGTTTTGTATTATTATTATCATTATTATTATTAAGAGCTAATTAATTTTATATAGATAAGAAATGCAACTAATCATCGGTCTCCTCTGCCTATTAATATTGGAGAGGCCGTAATAAAAGAAAGGACAGCCTTCCCTTATTGGAGGCGAGAAAGAAATGTCTCTTGTGCTCTCGTACAGATCTCAATCTCTCTTGCGTCTCTTTGTCGGAAGTTCTTCGAATATGCGACCTAAGATCTCATTGTCGACGATCTCGACCATACTCGAACAAGTATGAGCAAAACTTTGGTGTGAAGTAGAGCGACAGTCTCTAGAAAGACTCTAGAAAGCCGCACTCAACCATCTTATGGTCGTTTCGGACGAATTCTGTGCTGATGGATTTCAAGTCTTAGGGAATGTAACCGAGATGAATGCATATCTTCTTCGGCAGGTAGAGCATAGATGTGAAGAAGGAAGTGCTTGAGATGTGGCAATAGATGTTCTCGATCGTTTAATTAGTTGTTTTTATGCACCGACAAAGACAAACAATGACAACTGTTCTGATTGACTAGGTGTATATATAGATGTGTATATAAATCTCCTCCCTCTCTCAATCTCTCCTTTCTGTTTCTCCTCCATATTTTTGTTCCTCTCTCTCTCTCTTTTTTATGTGTGCCGCAATTAAAGATTATAAGCGCGGCTGATGATGTCTCCCATTCATCTAGCTATATATAAGTTATATATATATGTATATATAAATTTGTCTATATATAAGTTAACTCCTCTTCACTCGCTCTCATCGAGAGCCTCCTTCCTCTCGTGCCCCCTCCTGTTCATGATCTTGTCCCAGTTCAATGGTGGCGGTTGGTTGAAAAATTTGCTAACTCAAATTGCCTGTCGGCAGGCTAAGGGCCTGTAGAAATTTTGGCTCTCTCTGTGTTTCTCTTTTATCTTTTTGGACGACAATTTGACAAGCTGATTATTGCAGGCAAGTCGCTGGTGACAATCAAGATAACAAGCGACAATAACAAGCAATAGCAACCATTGTTGCCATCTGTTGCTGCCCACATTAATAGCCAGTGAGCTCGGTAAATGTTGAGTCCAAATCGTCCGAGATTGCCTTGTATCTTTCCTTCTCGTGCACGAGCTCGTCCTCCAATCTGTCCACCTCCTTTTGCAACTTTTGCACCGAACGCTCGGCAAACTCTGCCCGAGCCTCGGCCTCCTGTAAACGCTGGTTGGCGGTACGGATGGACATCTCGTAGGTCTCCTCCTTTTGGAGGGCCTTCTCTTCGCTCACCTCCAAAGACTTCAAGTTGTTTCCCACCACCTTCAGTTCCTCCTCAAGCTCGACGATCTTAGACTCGCCAGTCTCGGCACGCTCCTCAGCACGCTCCAGGTCTGCCTCGACCATGGCCAACTTGCGGGCCACTTCGTCGTACTTCCTGTCGGCATCCTCAGCCATCATGCGGGCTTCCTTGAGCTGTTGCTCGAGGGCCTCCATTCTCTCCTCGTCGGTGATCGAACGGTGCTCGAGCATCTTGCGCATACGCTCGCTCTCGTCGGCAACCTGGGAGGCCTCCTCAAGCTTCTGGGTGGCAACCTTGAGACGCTCCTCAGAGCGCTCGAAGTCCTCCTCGAGCAATTGGATGCGCCTGTTTGAGGCGGCGGCCTCGGCTTCGGCCTGTTGGGTCATTCATAGTTGTAATTGTTTGTTTGGGGAGAAAATGCTCGTCAGAGAGTGATAAATTTGGCAAAAGATTATGATCAGCAGAAATTGGAATTCACCAAGAAACGAAAAGTATGCATGATGATATATCCAAATAGGACTATGGAAACTTACATTCTGTAGTGTCTTCTCCTTCTCTTCCAATTTCACGTTGGCTGCGCTCAGTTGCTCCTGAACTTGGTCCAGCTCGTTCTCGATCAATTGGATCTTCTTTTGCAGGCCGCGAACTTCCTCTTCGGATTTCTCGGCGCGCAAATTTGCGTCTCTAGCTTGCTGTTCGGCTTGCTCGGCTCGGTCAACTGCGTTGTCCTTCTCGAGCTTCATTGCCTGCATCTTTTTCTTGATGGCCTCCATTTTGATGCTTTGTTCTTTTTTTCTCCCCTTGTGTCTGAAAAAATATCAAGATAATTGATAGATATAGAATATCTATTTCAATTGAAACCTGTAACTTCCACTCTCGAGTGTGTACAATTTCTTCTCTGCAATAACAATAGCTACACTCTATAGCTATGTGCTCGTTTGAATTGGATCTCTCGAACCCGATTGCTTTCCCTCTCAACTAAAGGATTAAATAATAAATGCTGATATCTCTCCTGTGGCAGAATCGATGGCGACACTCTCTTTTGCTATTGGCTACAGAGAGCAACTTAACTCAACAATCGGCAAAAGACTGGCTCACTGGCGGGGCGGGCTGAGATTAATTGATCTCACCTCAGAGACTCTCGATGATTTGGGCCGAGGTTGAATGCTTGAGACTAAAAACACAGCCACAGACAAGCAGAAGGATCAATAAATTTCAAGCCAAGCAGCTCCGGTGCCTGTTGAGAAATGTGTAGCTTCTTTAGGATGCCTTGGGACTCTAGGCGGCTCTCGTGGAGGTTACCGAGCGTCCTGTGAGACTCACGGGAAGCGCAACTGGTACACTCTATCGAGTATCGTGGCAATAATTTGAAACGATGCTATTGAGCTAGGCGCCAGTTGAGCGCAAGCCCGAGCGAGAGCTCAGCCTCGGCCCTGGGCGGGCCCGCGTCGCCTAGCGCCCTCGCGAGGGGCCACGCGGGGGCTTGCAAAGTTTAGACGCGCCCCTCGGCGGAGCGCCAGGACGAGACGAGGTGAGGCAGCCGCATTAGGCCTGCGCAGTGCCGCCTTGCCGACCCGCATCCACCGGCACGAAACGAGGGACTCAGTTAGGCAGACGTCATCGAGGTGATCCGAGGAGAGCCCAGGATGCTGCCGCTTCGGGCCAGCACCGTTCGGGGAGGGGCGACAGTAGCTTGGGGGCCCCTGTTTGCGACGCTAGTAGCTCTCTGTACTTGTTGCGAGTGTGCTGACAAAATCGGCCAGCCCAAAGAGTGAGCACTTTTTTCTCCAAAATATATCACTCGGCTCGCGGTGCATAAACAAAGAGCACACATGAAGTCAGCAGGAGACAAGAGTCTCTAGACTTGTCTCTTTCCAGCCGCCCAAACCAACAGACAAAGTTCAAAGCAGCCCCTTTTAAAAGTGCATAAATTTGCTGCAGTAGTGCTGGCCCAACTCTCCTTGCAGGATCTAGCTAGTCTCTGGCAAGAGGAGCTCGCAACCGCCAAGCTTCATGGCGATTTAAGCAATTTGCCGCGTCCATATATGAGAGAATGAGAGCAACTCTCCTCCTGCTGGGCCTGAAGGCAGCCCGCAAGCTGGCCCAAAAGGCGAACAGATGAACGCCCATATGCGCCTTACAAGGTTATTGGCATCTTGCCAACACTAAATTTGTTTATCCCTAAAAACGAGTAGCTTCGAGGCCAGGAGGAAGCCACAATTTTTCCATCCAACAAGATCCTCAGACAAAATGGCCCCCAACCATAGTTTACGGGTAGATCTTTCCTTTCTAGTAGCCAGCGCTTGCGCAAACGGCCAGGTCTGTGCAGGCTCCTGATTTCCATCCTCAGAAAGAGATCCTCAAACCGATAGGCTGAGGCAGATGACTTTCGACCGATCGATAGGCGACAATGGAGTGATGAGATGGGAAAAAGGTGTTCCAGTCCAAAAGTGACTAAAAAATGGAAATGCATCGCCAAGATATTTATTTATCAATCTCTTTCCAATTATCACAATCTAATTCAATCCTAATTCATTGGACTTTTTGACGCTTCCTAGAAACATTTTCATTAGCTGAGATCACCCTCACTGGACTCAAGGGCTTGCACCCACCTTGTTTAACTAGATCAGTCAAATTCCATTGGCAAACTTCGCCCTCTACATCGATGGATATAAAATTCCATTCATCCACCACAATTATACGACTCAAGAGGTGCTTGTGACCGAAACAATATCTCTCTATATCAAAAGTGTCGGGGTAATTTGTTATCCTGATCTTCTCGTCCCTATCTGCTGAGATTATGAATTTTATACCATTCTCCTTATCTTCCAATTCGTTGTGCAAAACAAATTGAACATCTGAGAAGGTAAACAAATGTCCTAGTAAAAATATGCTCTGTCCATCCGGTGAGATCTTGAATAAATCGCCCGTCTTCTCGATTAGGAAAAGTTCCTTAGCAACTGTCAACAACTTCGAGCTTCTCCTAGGCAATGCTAGATTGAAGCCTGTATCGATTATTAGCTTGAACCGATACTTTACCGTATCTCTATCATCGACCAATTCGACCAAAAATTCCTGAACTACGCCTGCCGCCTCGTCAAATTTTAGCCCAGACAAGACAACTGCTGGAAGATTTTCACCTGAGAGTTTCAGATCTAAAGTCTTGCTCAGATGTCGTTTCTCCTCGTCAGAATATATTTCATTCTGCAAAATTTGAAGACGTTTCGTTGTTTGATATAGAGTTTCATAATTGTTAATTTTGATCTGCATATCAGAGAACTGTTGTGAGTCTGTCTGGTCTTGTTGCTCTTTATCAAGGCGCTCTGATGCAGAGCCAGAGTTCAAAGTCGCCTCGGAAAGATCTTTCAAGATTCCATCTACTATACTCATCACTTTCATACCTTGTTCATCTGAGCGACTATTAGAGTAATCCCATAGTTTGACAAAACGGTCATCACCTCCAGTTGCAACCAAACTTCTGTGAGGATTCCAGCAAACAGAGTTGACGTCGCACCTATGTGCCTGGGTGTACTTCTGAACACAGATAAATAGATCTTTCTCCTGGGGATTGCTCTGATCTCGCTCATAGATAGCAATTGAGTTATCGCCTGATGCTGAGACTATCACATCGGCCTGTTTTCCCCACGAGACATCGTAAATTGAGCGGCTTTGATAACCTTGTATGACACTTGTACACTTCCATGAGTTCTCCTCCACGCTCGGCAAGAGGTTATGAGCAGTGTTTCTCCATATCCTTACGGTCTTATCATCGCTGCAAGTTACAAGATATTCTCCGGAACTGGAAAAGTCAGCAGACCAAACAGTGGATGAATGGGCATTCAGTGAGTCGTAACACTTCCAATCCTCACCATACTTGTAGAAAAATTTCACTGAATCATCGTAACTCATGGAAACTAAAATATTGTGATGAGGATGCCAGATAATGTTCTTGACATCTTTCGAATGGTCGTTCTTTACATCCGAGCAGTCCCAATTTTCAGCATCCGTGACATCACCCTCACCGTCAATCTCGGAAGCGTCGGTCGCCTTCTCCCAAATCCAGATGGTACGATCACGACCACAGCTTGCCAAATACTGGCCATCATGCGACCAGGCAACACTTTTGACCTCACTTTCATGGCCCTCCAGGTTGACTAAAGTCGTCCATGTTCCCTCCGTAATGTTACGCCTCCATAGACAAACTGTTGAATCAAAACTCGCTGATGCTAAATAGTTACCGCAGGGCGACCAGCAAAGCCGTCTTATGCTCTTACTATGAGTGTCTGTCAAGATTGATGCACAGTCCCAATTGTTTGGTGTTCTCTCAGTCCAGAGTCTGATAGTCTTATCTGCTCCGCTAGAAGCTAGAATGGTTCCTGCCGGATTCCAAGAGACAGTCCAGACTCGATCTGTGTGCCCAGTTAGAGTTTGCAGTTCTTTCAGCATGACTTAATCTATTAATTATAAAAACTAAGACGAATAGTGCTTGACACGTTCGATGAGGGCAGTCTTGAGTCTCCTCTCAAAGTCTATCTTTTCCCTATACTGCTGAACTTCGGATCGCAATGCTTTATTCACTAGGATCGCCTCCTGGATGTGGTATTCCAGCAGACTACACTTATACTGATAGCGACTCTGCTGAGATTGCTCAATTTGTTGCACCTGCTGCTGCGGCTGTATAACAATAGACTGTTGTGGTTGTAAAAAGACGGATTGCTGAGGTTGTATAACAATGGACTGCTGGGGTTGGATCTGTATCTGGCTGGATGTTGTCGGCTGAGTAATAAGGATCTGTTGCTGGATAGGTTGCTGAGTGAGATTGTTTAAGTTATTCATGCTGCTTCCAATCAGATGAGAATTGATAATTCGACTTCTTCTGATGCATATGACATCAGATTGGTCTAATGTAATATTATTCTAGAGATCTCACGTCATAGGATGCTAGAGAGAGCGCCATTTGTTTTGCTGGGTTATGCGCAACATGGGCAGTAACAAGCTGCAGTTTCAATGAAAAACGAAACCGATCCCCTGCGGACAAGCATGTGCACCATTTCGTTCGCATTGCAATGCCTTGGTCTAGCCACGCTTGTGAGAAAGTCGCGGAATTCCGTCTCAAGCTAGACCATTGGCAAATTGCTGAATCTGTTCAGTGATCTAAGTAAATAGAGTCATCTCTTTCCAATGACTGTCTTATTTGCTCTTGTCAACATGACAATTTTCAGTCCTTCACATGGCAACTCTACAATTCGGTATCCAGAGTCTCAATGATAACAAGGAAAAATAGATGCAACCCAACTGAATTATTGTCCCTCGAATTTTATGACACACGAAGGATCTATGTGACACCCGGACAAGCCTTCGGGTGACGCCAGAGGAATTTTATCCTATCAATATTTCTTAAATTATTTCTCAAACCAAGTTATAGAAAATATCAGTGTCTTGCAAGATCTGATCTCATCCCAGTCTCATCTTGTCAACTAACCAATTGGTTGAACCTAGGCAAGGTGGACATTGTAGTCAATGAGCTATTTAAGTTTTTTGGGATCAATTGGATAAGCTGCTACCCCGCCCAACATCCATTGTTGAATTCAATGGGGGCGACTGCCTTTAGTGCAATATTTCTTGCAATCGTCAACATAAATTACAAGGAGCATATTTGATATATTTATCATCATTGAGCTGTGATCCGCCTAGGTTAACAGATATTATGCGATCCGACTATGACTATGAGAAAACAAACCAAATCATCTATCAATTTGAGTCAAGATGACAAAAAGAAAGGCTTCTATTGACGATGATGACCAAAAAGACCAAGACCCCAGTGTTAGCGTTCTATCGAGAGGTGGGAGCGCGAACAGCAATAATGAAGATTGTAACCCTCCAATATTGTCTGAGAGCGAGAATAGTGACAGAAATCGTCCAACATCAATGACCGTCCATAACGGCTCATCAAGTGGCGTTCTTCTGGACGGTAGGAGTGTGCAATCACATCAGCAACAGAATGACAATCACAATGACAATAGCAATTGTAGCAGCTCCGAAGCTGGCAATAATTCAAGCAATACAAACATTGGTTCTAATCAGCAGCAACCTAGCAAAAGCAAGAAAGAGCGCGCAGACAACTGGTCAAGTTCTGAAATACAGGTCCTCCATAGAGGGATTGACTCGCGACGAGAGGTTTTCTATGGTCCACCAAGTCAGGCAACGAAAAAGAATCGAGATTTAGCCTGGGAAGCGATAACTAAAGAGGTGAACGCTGTTGCTGCAGCTCCCAGGACTATCAGCCAAGTGATGAAGAAATTTAAGAACGAGAAGTGCCGTGCAAAGAGGAAATTCATAGATCATGACAAGGATGGTCACGTCATCGGAAACGGTAGTAGCAATATAAACACAAATGTCAGAGGCACCACAAACAATACTAGCAATATGGCGGGCGCAACAATTAATGATTTAGCAGCGATCACTCGCGCCCCACAGGCAACAACTAATATTGCTGCCACAAACCAGCAACAACAACATCAACTTCAACATAGTCAAGCCCATCTGATGTCAGCAACAACAACACATGGCGGTAATTGTGGCGAGCAAATGGCTACACCGCAAACTTCAATCAATGTCGTCAAACTAGCGCCCCAAAACGTTGCCAAAACAATGATTGATTTACCAGCTAACGTGCAGCACACTATACAGATGCCAAATGATGATATGGTTCTCATTGTTCCACCCGACATGGATGGTATCCTTAGTGGAGTCAATATTGTCTCAGATGGTAGCGGTCACCATCATTTTCAAAAATGCGGTAACAATGGTACGTATCACCGAGATTGACCTCTCCAACTTGCTTACCTAAGTGATTGTCTATAAACTAATTCCATTATTCTCTCCTAAATCTAGCAGTCGGAGGCCATCAGTTAAACAACCACAATCAACACGCTATACAAACACTCAACACAAATCAAGGGCTCATGAATGGAACTATGGGCAACGGTATGGTGGCAAGGACTATACCTGCCGGAAGTATGTGCTCTTTAGTGTACTCGACTGGCAACGAGGCCTGTACCCCAGAGCACCATATCACAGGTAGTCAAGCAACTATTGCACCTAATCATATAGCTGTTAGCGCCCAGAATCTCGTCCATCATAGGATCTCGACTATTGACCAAGGTCTACAGCAACACCAACAACCACAACATCAAGCACTACATCATTCAGCGCAGCCGTCTCACCAACAACATCAGCAGCAACACGCGCAGCCGCACCCACAGCAGCAGCAACATCAACAGCACGCGCATCAAGTCCACCCTCATCATCAACAAGTGCTTCGTCCATCTACCCCCCACAATCAAGCAAACACGCATCATCAGCATCAACATCAAAACCAACACTTAACACACAACCACCTGGCTAATAGCACTCCATCAGCAGCCGCTATCGGTTCGTCTAATGTGGCCAACGCTGCTGGAGAATCCCAACTCAAAAACCTTCTATTCAATCTGTTACTTAAAGATGGGCAGCAATCCTCCTTGCCCGCTTCTATCAGTTCTAATCAAGACTATAGCAAACAACGAAACGATATGCTTGCCATAATTGCTAGTTCCTTATCCAAGATTGAGACTCACCTGAGCAAGATATCGAAGCTCGCTAGTTCCTTCCTGAGCACGAACAGTATCCCTAACCAAACTCTTGCTGGTCAATTAGGTACGCAAACCCAGCAACTAGTTAACACAAGTGCCTCAGCGCCAGATAACGTGGAAACAGGGGCTGGGACATTAACCACAGCTGCGAATGATAACAACAACAATACCGGTTCGTTCAATATTACGAACGCTGTTACAACGCCGTCAAATCAGAGACGAAGTGGTTGAGATTTCACTAAGGATCGAAACCGGTCACTGTCGATATTGATCAATTGTGCTGCCTTGTCGTCATCAGTTTGAATATTAACGCATTTACGTTATATTAGGACGCCGCGCTTGGTGTGAATATAAGAGTTTTGCTCTCATTTATCCAAGTGTTGATCTTGTGTATAGGCGAACTAATGATAATGGATTAATTGATTGATTCTAGAACTGTAAGCGCATTAAGAATCAGAGATTCTAGAGAACTAGTGAATGATTGAATCCGACTCGAAATGTCGATAGAGCAACTTGTGCGAAAACTTAGTTTTAAAATTCATGAAAATCTCGGTCACAAATGTGCATTAAAATGAAACTTCTAATGACCACGATTGTGCTAAATTCAAATTTATTCATATAGACATCAATCGGAATAGAGGATCGCATCCCTGTTGCTTTTAATTCTATGAGTCTCATATGAATCGGTGGAACTATAAATAGTTTCATCATAGTTGGTCAAATCTGAATGGGAATTATGAAGTTTGAGCGAGCACATCAAGTGCCCGGCGACAAACTTGTCCTCACCTTCTCAACTAAATCAGATATTTCATTTAACAGTTTCGTGGTCTGCTCTGCTTTCTGGGCGTCCAGTTCGCTCATATTAGATCTATCTAGAGTATAATTGGACATCTGAATCCTGATGAGGCTAATTCGTGTCGTCATCTTTCGAATCATATTGCGAATGTTGAGTTCGAGGTTACTTCGATTTATATCACCTATGAAACAACCAGTCCTCTGCTGTTGTTTAAGATTCTCCTGGCTGTCCTCAGACCATAAGGCATTCGTCCAGATCTTCAATTCTGCAGGGTATTCCTGATTTAGATATAGCTTCCACTTAACATCAAGACTGTTGGAGGTTCTTTTAAGATCTCTAGTCGTCTCGACCAATTCGTCCATGCTAAATTTGATCCGATTCTCATTATTTAGTTTGTTTGTATCGTTCCTGTCAGTAGCCGAGATCTCAGAAAGTTTGTTGAACTTTTCTTCGAAACGGTCACCAACCGTCAATTGATGCAAAGACAAACCATGCTTTCCTGCTGGAAATAGACAGAAAGCGCAAATATAACCTTCATAAGCGTCTTCCTCGGGGCCAACATTTATACAATGACCATGTTGCCATGTCGAGCATTTTTCACACTCAACCATGACGCCGAGGTCAGCGTCAACACCGCAAGGGCAACGGATACCCGAGTCATTACTGTTTATATCCAGCGAGAGCATTTCTTCATGAGATTTGTTACCAGCAACGATTTCTGAAGCACTCATGTTATCCGAACTACTACTACTATTGAACTGTTCATCCGGAAGACTATATGGCTTATCATGAGGATTGGCATTTGGCGAGGGGCTTATACCGGCTTGTTTTGGCTTCGAGATCACCTTAGATTGCTTTGATTTTGGGGGATCCTCGTTAGATGGTTGCGTTTGATCGATGTAGCTATTATAAGAGACTACTTGTGGATTTTGTTTCTTGCTCAATTCGTTAGAACTGGAATTAGTTCTGGAGGCTAATGATGGTAGCTTTATTTTGTTGACTTTTTCAGGTTTACAGGCGAAGCTGTCATTGTTACCGCTACTGCTATCCTCTTCGATGGGAGAATTTGTCGTTCGCATTTTAGCCTTCTTCTGATTGGGAGTATCCGGTGGTGGTCGTTTCAGCTTAGGCAATTTAACTTTCAGTGGTTCCCTTAAGGCTGGTTTGAGTTTAATTTTGGTACCAATTGGCGCCAAGCGATGAGTAGTTGAGGTTGTTTTATCATTGTAGTCCAAGATAGTAATACCGTTAGTATTGGAGGTTTCTATCCTTAGATCATCTGAACTGAATCTTTCGGGAACCTTGGAGTTTCTTTTGCCCCTAGTTGGTGTCATGACGTTACGGAGTGAATGATCTTGCTAAAATTGAGAAATATGGCAGTAATTAGGAAAAGTTTTGCTCAGTGCTTGATTCTATTGCGATGATGATGGCAAGTTGTGTCTTAGGGCAAATATTGATAGCCCATAATAAGGTTGATATTTGAATATTTTAATTCATTCAAGTGATACTCATAATTGTTTCGGTGCACACTTTTTAAAGCTTTAAAATTCTGTAGATTTTCTCTCCCCAGATGAATACGTGATTAGAGTGGCTTTTGTGCGATGTCAATGCAAGATCCTTCTATCTATAAGGGATAGTAGTGGTTGATTATAATCATGATTGCGAATTTACAGTTGACCTACTGATCCGGTATTGTTTCAGAGGAATACGCTCTAGTGTAATTCATTATTTCTATTGAGATATCAAGAGTTATATCATAGTAGTTAAAACAAGGAAGCTCATCGGGACGATATCTATCCGGTTATATCTTGTGTCTGGAACTAGGATAGAAATAGAGTTAGAGGTGGTCGTTTGGAGACCATAGGAGATTGTATATGATGTAGATATTGTTTGAAGAAATAAACAAAAACTAAGTGATAGCAGAGAGAGGTCCAGAAGGAGGTGATTTTCAAGTGCAAGCGCGATTTATCCTTTCTTATTGGCGCCACGCGCCCGGCCCGCGCTCGCCCATAGGCTCTCCGTCAGAGAAGCGGCCGTCATAAAGGATAGCCTCTACCTCAACCATGTCTCGCACTCAGACAGGTTGCTCGATTGTTTGTCCTCTGCCGAAATCGCCGTCTACATGATCAGGATTCATGTGGGTCTCTATGTCGGTATCTGCCGCATTTGAATGCCCGCAAACTTGAGTTATTTATATGCAATCGTATGTTGGCGCGCAGCCACAGATTGGCTGTAACTTGCAAAGTTTGACGGCCATTGTTTCTCCCAGTTGAAATGGGGAAGCACCAAACTTTGTGGCATCACATTTGTGTCCAAGAATCGCTCATATCGACCGAATCGAGGCCGGAAACCCTCTGTGAGATTAGCGCCCTAATCCTCTGGGGAGAGTTAGTTTCCGCCAGAAAGGCCAAGATGGCACAGTTCAGCGCCCCTCGCTCAAGCTACCAGTGTCGGGCAGAAAATATGTCTTATCCAGGAGAGGTCTGTTGGTTAATAAGCTAAAGTTGTGAAGAAGATTCGCCTCTTTCCAGTCCTAGATTAGCGAGGGCCTTCTTTAAAGCTCGAGACAGTTCATTGGGTATACTTGAGAAGAGGGAGGGGGGGATAGCAAGGCGCGTAATAAGCTTGCCACGATGTGAACCTCGTGTGACATGCGTACAGTGGCCTGGTGCATGCATAAAGAGTTACAGCTGCAGGAATTGGGTGCCATAGACTAGTCATTATCAGATCGCAACAAAAGTTGGCGAGCTAGCTCGGGATGCGGGCACACTTCCGCGAAACCAGCCCACCAGCTTTGCGAAGCTTGGTGGGCAATAAAGGAAAGAAGATTGGGTGCAATCTAACGGGGGGATTAGCGTAGCTAGGCGAGAATGATGTGCGTTTCTTCAGCCGAGCTGGCGTCTGGATGCTAATCTTCATAGTGGCCCGTCTATCTTTCAGTGGTGCGAGGTGTTGCTTACGATAATTTTAATTCGTTGATTTGTTACCGACTGTGAGTTTTGAGCAAAATAGTCTCGAGCCCATAGGGAAGGTGAAAGGGGGCCGAAGGGGATGCGAAGAAAGATTTCCATGACGTCGTGATGCTAAGACCAGTGGGAAGGGCTACGAGAGAACAATGCAATGTAGGGGGACGATTAATGCTCCAGCCGGAAGAAATGGGAGGGGCAGGAAGGGGAGGCGAGCTAGAGGTTTCAATTTTATCGATTGCAGCCATAAAATGAAAGGGGGCGCAGGACCGAGGAGGGGTGATGAGGAAACTGTTGTGTAACAATGGTGTAGAGGCGGCAAGATAACGTTCCGTTTTGCACTCGCGACCAATGTTGCGTGCACCACTAGTGTGGTTGTATGGACCCATTGCTTGATTAGGCCAGCAGGCGAGATCTCCTGCAAGCGGGGGCGTTTCCTGTTCGTCTGGTCTCCGGAGGAGCTCTGGGTTCGAATCTGAGACCGCAAATGTGACTAAAGTTCAGCCGCAGACCTTCGGCCTTTATTGTCGGAAGTTAGAGTTGTTACTGCAACATGTACAACCGCCAACACAGCCTAACCAAGACCACGGGCCTCCTTGATGATCGAGCCCTTTTGTTCGGATCTAGATGATGATGCAGAGGTGAGCGAAGAAGCTTGCTAGAAGACGAGCTAGGCACAATGGGGCCCCCATTCAATGCAAGAGAGCTGGTGGGCTCGTGAGCCGTCCGGAACGCGCCTGAGCAGTGGCAGAATGCATGCTGTGTCCGTCTGAGATTGCGCGGGATGGCGCCAGAGATACAACTGTGGGCGCCGGCCAACCAGCCGTCTTTGGTTACACCAGTGACCACCAGTCCAGTTTGTCGTGGCGCCATTCCTCTTCGGCCAGCAGCAAGATTCGTCGGAAACATTCGGACAGTTGCTGCCTCTGAGGCGCTATAGAAGATTTGTCAGAGACCTTGGGCCAGTTTTATGCAAAACCAGTCTGGTTCGCCGAGCAAGCAAGTTTCGTGTTCAAGCATATTAGTGAGTACATTCTAAACACCCTCTTGCCTTTATGGTTGTTTGCCCCAGTGTTAGCCACTGACGCTTGCCCGTTCAGGCTAGCCAGAGTCAAGATTCTTTCGCCCGTACAAGATGCGGGTGGTTCCGAAGAGGTGGAGGGAACTTGTGTGAATGAGTTACAAGCTTGCCGTGCTCGTCCGACAGACAGTGACAGAGGAATCTAATGGCGGCTCTTTGATGCCGAGTGGATGCAAAAGGCGCGTCAGAGGCGAGAACGCGTTTGCGAGAACCATCCTACCAAGTCGACTGACTAATCGTAACGATTCGGCGACCCAGCCAGGGGTGAAACAATCTCTCAACACTGAGACTTTAGTGGAAAACACAGTCTAGGAATCGAGACAGAGAGCGAGCTAGCCAGACAGGAGGAAGTAGAGGCAGCAAGAGAGTTAGCCGACCAACAAAAGAATCGGTAGGGGAAGAAGAAGAGGAAGAGAGAGGGCTCGTGTTTGTGAGAGGAGCTGCATTGGAGTGCATTGGTGGCTAGAAGATTGTTTGCCTCCAGCAAGTGACAAGTTCGATTGGATTACAAGTGAATCAAGCAGTAACAATATTTAGACAGAACTGTGAGCTTCGTTTTGCGCCACACGGCTACACACTTGTCACAGGGAATTTGTCCGAATGTCAACAAATCACTTCCAGTGGGCAAGAGATCTAGAGGAAGAGCACAAGTTTGAAAAAAAGTATCTGTCAGACACTGGGCGGGATTTAGATTTGCGCCGCAACAATCGATCGAGGCATTCAAGACAAGCCCCGGCCCCTTCTGAATGTTGGTTGTGCATTAGAAGGCGTATGTATCTTCACGCAGCTTGTCTACATCATTGGAGTGCGTAGACTTCAAGTCCATGTGAGATCCCTCGGAGAAGATCCAAAGTGGCTAACATTTCGGCGCTTCCTTCCCCCCGATTGTTGTAGCTTGAAGGAGTGTGATAGAGGAAGAAGTTGCCAAATTTTGCAGAAATACGTAGAAATAAGAATTTATCTACATAGACACGATATTGTTTGGGAGTCTCTATTTGTTGAGGTTTTTCCATCGGATTTGTACCCCTTTCTCATGGTGGTCTCACTCTGAGATAAATGGAAATCGAATGGGTGACAAGCGCAGAGGAGAAGAGGCGAGAATCGCTTGAGCAAAAGCAATAAAGGTTTCCACCGCTAGTCTGCTTACTGCAGCCAAGCCGGCGAGTACAGCTAACCCCCCGTGGCCAAAGGAACGCATGCAGATCATTTAGCAAAGAGAAAAGAAGAGCAAGAAAGAACACACAAGCAATTTCCAAAGATTAGCTCTAGATTGCCGCCGATCTCTTCAACAAATGGACTCAGGTTCAACACAGTTCACCGAGACTCGGCTAGCCATTCATGATTCCAATGTCGCCTCTGCTATGCTCCACAACGGATTGAGCTCAACGAAAGGCTGATAAAGGAAGGAGCAGAAAGAGAAGCTAGGGGGAGGAGGAACTCTGAGAGGGGACCTCAGAGGTGTCCTGTTCTTTTTGAACTAGCTAAAGCGGGGCCAACACGCTCTAGGTTTTTTTCAAATTGTCTCTCTTCCTGTGACCATAACAATAAGATATTTCATTCGGTTCCTGGGGGCTGCGCCTACCCAGTAGCTGGCCAGTATTTTCTCTGTCAGGTTTGGAGGCCACAAAGTTCAGTTAATACTTCTTGGGGCCACTAAGGTCAGGGAATCGGGGGGAAGAACAAGAGAAGAGATAACGGCGCGCAGTTGGTCTTTCATAATATGAGAAAGAGAGTGGGATCCTACAGCTGGTGGTGGCGTTGTTGGCGCCGGCGGTTGGAAACAAGTCTCACGTCGATAGCTCCCTTGAAACTTTAGTCAAGCGCCTCCAGTCTCTGTCACACTCTCTACCTCTCTATTGACTCTCACTAGGGCGCTGCAGGATTGCCCAGAAAACGACACTGCTAGATACATATAAACTAAGCCGGCTGGAGTACACGAGCGTACCGCCATCATCTAGCTAGCTGTTCCCATTGGATTCCCCTGTGGGTCAGACAACAAATTGTCCAGATCTCATTGGACAGCCAGTTCTCTTCATTCTAACTAGATGAACGGAAGTCGACTTGTTCGAGGTCAACTCGAGCCACTCGAATATAGAAACGAAGAAGGAGGCCCAGATGAACGGAAGATCATTGAGTTTCAGCTCAGTTGCAAGAATGAAACATGATGACACTGACGCAATGGGCACTACAAAGAAAAAACTCAAATCAGGCCCAAGAGAGAAGAAATCAATGGCTAGTCCAATCAATATAGCGCAAGATGATGCAAGCGGCCTGGCAGCCGGTGGAACACCGGCTCGATGGCCGGATGGACTATCTCATACAGAGATAACAAATGTCGAACCCATGGTGATCAAATTCAGCCAATTGTTAGCCAAGCTCAATGAGCTGAGGCTCAGCTCAAAAGCAGCCAGCCGGCTTCCAGACCGGATGTCCTGCAGCCAAAAAGAAGCCACTTCTCATCAGGAAGAATTGGATAAATCTAGCCAAGAGCCAGACAACAATCTATCGGCCAAAGTTTCACGATCAAGAGTAGTTAGGTACAACTTGAGACGACAAACGCTCGCACAAGTAAGTAACTTACGGCATTCAAATGGACCTTGGGACAAACGAAGCTCGCGTATGGTGGTATCTGGAACAATCACAGAAGCTAGGGTTAATTCAAGAAGTCTCGTCGACTCCACTAGCACCATCGACAAGAGGGCCAAAGATTTAACCGGCCCTCTGGTATCCTCCTTCCTAGACTCATGGAGTCCAAATGTCCGTGGATTAAGCTTGAACTTTTTGCTCACAATTAGTACAATTGCGTCTGTGATGGCCAGTAGCCTTCCTGCCGCCAATCACCACTCACAAAGAATAGTTATGATGATTGAAACTAATCCCTCATCCACTTCGCTAGATCTTCAAGGCGATATGACAACAAGGATAAGTATTCCAAGAGATATTGATCAATTCGATTTCCACAGAGATAAGCGAGGCTCAGAGAACCTTGCAGAAAGCTCAACATATCCATTGATTTCAAACACCAGCGCGTCCAGCTATGACCAGACCCTTGACTCATCTACAAATTATGCCACAGTTAGTTATAATGGTGTAATTGGAGTAAACGCTACAGATCCAATGGCTATCACAACAGAATCTCGTTCGTTTGGTTTGTCAATATACATCCAGGTAAGCTGAATGTCCTCGTAGATACTCTCGAATTGATACAAATCATGAAAGTGAATGATTGTTCTAACCAGCTTATTGCCAACTCTTATTCTAGATTCTCATGTGCCTAATGTACGGAACGTTAGCTTTTACTGCAATAGCTTCAAATATGATTGTCTGTTACATTGTATTCAGCAATCAACGCATGAGGACGGCTACAAATTATTTCATAGTGAATCTAGCTGTTGGCGACATCCTCATGGCTTTACTGTGTATCCCATTCACCTTTCCGGCAAATTTAATCTTCCAGTTTTGGCCTTTTGGGCTATCGTTATGTGTCATCGTGTCATACTCTCAAGCTAATTCAGTCTTCATAAGGTAGGTATAGGATTTGTTTCTTCTCATCTCCAAAGCACGGAGCACGGGTTGTATCATGACGATAGGCTTATAAAAGCTAGTGCTGTATGAGCGGCCCTGGTTTGACGAGCACGCATGAAGTTCTAGCGCGCACAAGGAATCCTGGTCTGCGATCATTCGCCCAACATCTCTTACGATCACTGTTTGCTGCTGATTCGACTGTGTTAGCGAACTATCGTGATAGTTCGCTAGAGAACTTTAGGGCCAAGAATACCACGACCCAATGCGGCAGTTAGCGATCACTATGCATGTGCTAATGCCCACTTTGTCAACCTGAGCATTATATTCCAACTAATAACCTACTAATATATGAATCTCAAACTCATCATCTTGTCCATCGACGTCGCCTGGAAAAAATTGTCCTAAAGTGCCTACACAATGGTTGCAATCAGTATTGACAAGTATATTGCTATCATGTATCCGATGCGATTGCGGATGCCCAAGGTTCAAGCAAAGATCATAATCTTGATCATATGGTCGGCTGCTCTGATCACCTCACTCCCAACCGCACTTTTATCCAACCTAACACTGGCATCACCCGATGCCACTGTGCCAAGTCAAGCAACATCAGTTAATCCGACAATAATCGTTCCGGAGGTAACAATAACAAGTCCACCAAGATCTTCACAAGCTACATCAAGTTCTACACCGAATACCGCAATCAACCCACCAGAATCTTTTCACGCGATCAATGACAAGTCAACCGTTCATGCACCGAATCGTTTGAGTCAGCTCGGGGAATCGGAAGTCTTACTAGCTGGAAGAACAAATTTGAGCCATCCGGATGTGCCACAAGACTCAAATACAGCAGGTGGAACTAACGGGGAACAAGAGCAATACTTCTGCCAAGAAAGCTGGTCCTTTTGGCCGAAAGGAAAATATTACTATTCTATGGCTCTGATGGTACTGCAGTTTGTTCTGCCTCTATTTGTGCTTGTCATTACATATACTCGCATAGTGATTGTTGTCTGGGGAAAGAGAACACCTGGTGAAGAGGATAATGCTCGTGATGCTCGAATAGCTAGATCGAAGCGCAAGGTAAGTGAGAATAGGAACTCTCTTTTTCAATTCTCATCTCTTAGTATCAACTCTCTCGATTCTTCATGGGCCTTCCCTTTTTGGCTGAAGTCGAGAGCCCGGCAAACAAATTCCAGCTCAAATTCAATTCCAAGAATGAATCTGTCTGAATCTTCCATATGCTGCCTCCTCAACCGGGCAAACAGAAATTCGTTCCAACACAAATTCATTGAGGTAGAATATTCATTACATCGGGACCCACAGTTGCGAGCTCTCGACTCGAAGTATCTGCGCATCGTCCAGTATGTTGATGCGCCATTAGTTCTCGCAGCATACCCAGTATCAAAGACCAGCATCATTCGAGATCTAGATTCGCGATTGAGGACCTACTCCATCTGAAGTGCCGCGTCGTCTTCTTAAGAAGCCTGCCACAACCTACTGTTGCAAGTCTGTATGCTGGCCATTTCACAGCGCGCCGAGCGTGTGGCAGTTGTCGCAGAGAGAGAGAGAGACAGAGAGAGAGACAGAGTGACAGAATGGACTGAAAAGGCCCCCGACAAACTCAGCGAGCGCGTAGCGGGGCAAACATCTCTTGACATCTGTAGCAGTCTGTTCCAGGGTATATTGGCCTTTCAGTAGCGACTCATATTTTAAACAGAGTGCTTCATCTGAGCTAGGCAGTTGACTCACATATGAGCAAAAATTTCCTTGGAACCACCGCTGGCATTATGGTCCATGGTTCTATTGTAAGTTGCTAATTCGAGCAAACTACAAAGGAATGAATCCACCGAGTGCTAATACTTCGATTCGAACCGAGAGAACTAGCCAAGAAACTGTGGCTATACACTTGTTTGAATACCAACCTTGGTCTGAAGATTTCTACGAAGAGTGGAAAACATAACAATGAAGCTTCGTTGCACTGTTAAATGTAATCTTGGACGCTATTGCACGAAGATGCTCGGGTTGAGTTCTATTTTACGCTCGAGTGAAAGTGTTTAGTGCCTTATGAAAAAGAACCACTCTTCGTTCTATTTTCTTTTTCTTTTTTGGAAAAGGGGAATGGAAAGAGACCATCACTTAATCACAGACTCTACAATGCTCTTGGAGGAGCACTGATCCATGAGCCACTCTTTTCTCTGTCGTGATGCAAGTTAGAGAGCAAGAAAATTGCTGATGAAGAGTCATGATAGGGTGCAAGCTTTGAAGAGCGAACTCACTACTTAAGTGAGAAGGAAACATCATCGCTTGTGACTGTTTAGGTGTCCTTTCTGGAAAATTTTCGCCCCATGAGGTCTTGGGCAACCAAATGAAATCAAAATAACTCTTAGCCCGCTCAGAGAGTGTACGCAATCTCAGAATTTTCAAGAAGCAATTCGCGCTAGCCAATCTCAAGTAAAATCATGCGCACGAATGCGTACTCAATCCCCTAACTCGGAAAGACTCCGAGCACAAGCTGCTTCGACTTATCACCACCGAACCACACGATTGTTCAGGAGCACCGGTCACGCAGGTGGATATATTTGGGACTGCAGAATCGAACAGCACCAAAAATAAGCGACTGATACGAAAGGCTGAACAAGCTGGCGCGGCGTATACGCTCAAAATGGGCGAGCAACGCCGACTGATTATTGAAAGGGAAGCCCGGAGCTATGCTCATGATTGTTGTGCAACTCGATCAAATGTGTAACATAGTGCCTGTGCATCTGCGAATTGTTTTATATCAATCCAGATTCGGTCAACTCCAGCGCGATCAGCTTGAGCCAAAATGTGAGTTCGTGCCGTTGGGAGTCAATCGCGAGCTACGTCAGAATATAATTTGATTGAGTGCTCCTGTTCTAGATCTTGCCCTTGTGAGGGAACTGGTACACATCGAAGTTGAACTCTCTGATCGGGTGCATTCCAACGACCCAGCTGTCCCCGTTTATGATGATGCACAAGGCTTGATCTACGCACGCAAATCCAAACTCAGTCCAACAACTAAGTCCTGAAAATCTGAAATTTTTTTGCACCAACTGTTCAAAATTATTAGTGATTCATCACGCAATCTCATTTTTCTCAGCAAATTGCACGCAATTCATCAGGATGCTAACGATGAAAAATTGATATCCACATGAAATTGGGGGGGGGGGGGGAGGGGGGTCTGCCAAAAAAATTCCTGGTGGGGGGCTAAATTGGGGGGGCCTTGTTTAGGGCGGGGCACCCCAGGGATCTACTTCTTTCGGGGGATACGGGGGGAGT
>Ga0058701_10000621_pt1 | contig 23938 bp, 21 predicted proteins | sample AgamicOrMae_FD_97039 | JGI IMG/M metagenome (GOLD analysis project Ga0058701, IMG submission 97039) | Agave microbial communities from Guanajuato, Mexico - Or.Ma.e | ecosystem: Host-associated > Plants > Phyllosphere > Phylloplane/Leaf | place: Guanajuato, Mexico | collected 2012-06-04 | reverse complement strand
TGAGGAGGCGCGGTCTCAGTCCCGATGTGAGCGCGCGAGGTCGAACGGTATTGCTGTGCGGGCGGGGCTTAAAGTTGAACGAGACCAGAGGGGCGCGCCCGTTTCCCGACCCGCATTCAACCCTCGTGTCGCGCATTTCTTTTTCTTCATCCGGCATCTGCGCAGAGCAAGATTATGACCGTATTTTTGACGCGTAGTGCGCAACCTCTGCGGACACACCTCGGCCAGCCCAAGGGGCTAAACAGCAGCGAGAGCCAAACTCAAGCCAAACTGTAGCCCAACTCAAGCTTAACTGAAGCTCAAGCCAAACTGTAGCCTAACTCAAGCCAAGCTTCTCCAATGGGCACGGTGCTCGTCGAGGCGCAACAAGTGAATTTCGCACTCGTTGGCCAGTTTATGGCCGTCAACGCCACAATGTACTGCTAAGGGCAGCCAAGCTCGCGTGTAAATTGCTCGACTACAAAAGAAAAGTGGCTGCCTGTGTGCAGTGGATGCTGTCCTATGGTGTTCTTGCTGCTGCTGGCTTGCTGGCTTGCTGCAAGCTTGCTGCCAGAGGAGCAACAATGGACTTCTGGCTGGCCTCTGGCTGACCTTGAGCTGTGCCCTTGCAAGAGGCTGCATGTTGTCAGCCCGGCCGCTTGTTGTCTCCCCTCCACTGCTGAGCGTCCAAACAAACACACGACAACAACAACAACAACAACAACAACAACAACGAGAGAGCAATCCTTCTGGCTCGCCAGCGGCCAGACGACACCTGTTTCAGCTGGCCGCTGGCCGAGCTGAGCGGGAGAGAAGGCTGGCCAGCAGCGAGTGTGTGTGGCGGCGTGCACTGCCTCGTGGCCATCATGGTCAGGGGCTGGCGAGGAGCAGGCGAGCAATGCAGCCGACTGGCAATGGACACAACAATGAGCAGTGGCCGGCCCACAATCCAAGCACGAAGCACGCCTCTCGAACACGCGCCACTTTCATGCTCTCGCCCAGCTCAATTGTGCTCCATTCTGCTCGGCCCATTGAGGCTCTCTCTCTCCAGCGGCGAGCCATTGGAGAGCTTGGGACTGGAGCTTGGGACTAGAGCTGATCTCAGGAAGCTGCTGCAAGTGTGTGCAGTGCTGAGATAAAGATAGCGAGCCAGATGGAAGGAATTCTTCCACTGCCACTTCCAAGCGAGTGGAATTCCTTCTCAAAGTAGAGCCACTCTCTCGAAGGCGCTCTCGAAGGCTCTCTCTTGAGAGCCGCTCAAGCCCCAAAGGTTTGGCCGAAAATGTTAGGCAACTCTGCAGCAGGGCCACCACTCACTAACAGAGACTAGGACTAATGCTGCTGCAGCGGCAACTAGTGAGAGCTAGTGAGAGTTTGCCGCCAATGTAAAGCCGCTCCTAAGGTCTGGCCACCAGTTGGGCTGGCATTTTGCAAGCGGTTGCCTTTGCGAGCTGCTGAGGCCGCCTCTCATTGCTCCATTGGAGCAATCTCGTAAAAAACACCACTCAAGCGGGCGAGCCAGAGTTGTGTTGCGCGCCAGAGAGCCCAAGTCGAACTGGAATTGGAAATTGGAGGAGGCCGTGCCGCCCAAAAGAGAGAGAGAGAGAGAGACAAGTGGTTGTGCTCGTGCGAGGGCCACAATTGCCATTCCGCTGCCTCCATGTGGCCAAACTCTTCTCCTGGCCCAACAATGAACACGCTTCCCCCACCCACTCGCTCAACTATCAACTCTCCACTCTCAACTATCAACTCTCCACTCTCAACTCTCCACTCTCCAAGGCCCAGAGGCTTGCAGCCACAAAGAAAGTTCGCCCCTTCGAAATCACGCCAACAACAACAACAACAACAACCTCAGCAGCAGCAACAACAACAACTACTACCACTACTACCACTTCGCCATGTACGACCACCACTGGCACTGCTCAAAGATCTTTCAAGGTCCTCCGCTTCCTCGCCCCTCGCCGCTCACCTGTTCTAGCCGAGCAGCGCCGGCAGCCAAGCACACCCAATCCCAATCTCTGTCTCTCTGTGGGCAGCTCTGCATGCTTTCGCTCGTTCAGTTTGCGCTCGATTGCCAGATTATTTCCATTAATAATTCCATATCCAGATCCATCTGCACAAACAAACACACACTTACACACTTACACACACACACTCGAGCACACATTCATAACTATACACCTACATCACGCTGCTCACACGGAGAGAACTGCCGCGGCTTGCCAAAGACAAGCTCCGATAACGAGCAGCCAAGGTTTGTGTCCAAAGGAGACTCGAGCTGAGCCAAAGAGGCTCTCTCTCTCTCTCTGTTTGTCGCCCTCTCTCTCTCTCTTTGTTGGCCCTCGATAGAGGCGTTCCTCAGTGCTTCTCAAATTCTTCCGGCAGACCTAAGCACCGGCGCTTGTTAGCAGCAGCCTTCTCCACTCAACTCCAGACCCACTCTCGACAGCTGAGCTCCACTCAATCGGGCTTGTGGTGGGCACAATTGGCGCTGAAGAGGCATGATTGGCGTGCCCGCCCGATTGGCCACTCCTAAGCCTCCAGAGCCGCGTCGTCGCTTGTCAAAAAGTGGCCAAGAGTGGAGACTAGAGATCAAACCAGCCTGAGTGGCCAGGCCGCCATTTGCCATTTTCCAGCCCAGCAAAACACACAGACAAACGGCCGGCAAGTCTCCAGAGACTGACACACACACACACAAGCAGCTGAATGGCCAGCCAGCCAGACTCTTGGGTGCCCAAGGGACACGGCTTGCTCCTCGTTCGACAGGCAGCTCATCATTATCATCATCATTTTCGTCCACAAGCTCCCTCCTCTTGGGCTTTTTATTTTTCCTCTCTCTCTCTCTCTCTCTTCAAGAGAAGCGCAATTCGCCTCTCGAGCTCCAACAATGAGCAAGGCCAACTTAAACAAGCTATCGACAATGAGTCTGTGTGGCGCTGGACACAGTTGATGCGAGCAAATGGGCTCAGGAATGGCATTGGAGGCAATTGGGATTGGGCTCTCGAGATTGATTGAAAGATTCTCGCAGACTTGGCCACTCTCTGGCATGATGTGCTGGCTAGCTGTAAGCAATATTGCAACGTTTGCAACACGCTGCCCAAGTGGCGGCCACTGTGTCTGTTGGGGCTAAGGAGGCGGCCGATTGGCAGCAGAAGAGAAGAGGAGAAGAGGAGGAAGAAGAGGAAGACTAAGGTAGGGAAAAAGTGGCCTAAGAAGTCGGGCGCTGCTTGCAACTGCCTGTTGGGCTTATCGGAATCAAACGCTGTTGGCTCTTTGCACTTCTTTTTTCTCCCAACTCCCAGCGGTTGTTGCTCAAAGTTGGCCAATTCACGAAAGTCAACTCACTATACAATGAACACACTCTTGCACGCATAGTGGTCTAGCCCAAACGGGCCGGCCCTTCTTCTTGGCCGATTCTTCATGCTGGCCAACAGGAGAGAATGAGACACAGAGAGAGAGAATGCCCCTTTCTCCCTTATGGCCAGCTGTTTGTCTGGAGTCGGCAGCCAAGAGAGAGAGCCAGGCACGCAGCCAAGCAGCAAGTTGCAGGCCAGCCAAACGGGCCAACAGACGTCCAGACGGCCAGACAGACAGACAGATAGACAGACGCACAGACAGACGGTTAGACAGGAGGCCGTCTCGAGACTGTCTGACTTGGAGGTTGGGAGAAAGAGAGAGAGAGAGAGAGAGAGAGAGAAGGTAGAGAAGGTAGAGAATTGAGTGTTTGGGGAGAATAAAAAGGGAAACTAGAAAGAAACGATCAGTCAAGTTCGCGATAGTGTTGCCGGAGCGCTGATTTGGCCACGCTCGGGGCTCCACAATAAGGTCTGAAGGCACAACAATGTCTACCACCACCACTAATACCACTCGGCCACCACTACTACTTCCCAGCGTTCTCTGCAGCCTCTCACACTGCTATTACTTCTCCTCCTCCTCTTCTTCCATGCCACCACCACTACTCAACTGCTCTCCACCACTACACTACTTCACGGGCACGACACAGAGGAGAAGCAACTGAAATATTTTGCATCTCATAATTCAGAATTTTCTGCCTCACCTGCTCCCTCTTGGAGCGTCTCTCTTCCTCACTCAGCGTTTCCGCTTCTGCCCCACTCGTCCGCCGCCTCTTCTTCTTCCCCCAAGCCGCCCAATTCGTTATCGTCTCGGCTAACTCTCACTTGATGCCACAAATACAGTCTACTACTCCACTGGACTTGTTGCTCGCCAGCTCGCTTCTGCCTGTCTGTCTGCCTGTCTGTCTGTCTGCCTGGACGCAACTCCACTGCCACGCTGCAACACACAGCCCGGCCCTCATTGCCATCCCTCTAGGGCGGAAAATTTCCCTCACTCTCCGGCTTTAAAACTTAAGATCCAACTCGCTCAGCCCCAAGCCACGAGAATCCTTTTCCTCCACTCCACCGCCCATACTCATCCTCATCCTCATCCTCATCGTTCCTCCTCATCCTCCTCCTCTTCTTCAGTGCCGCCTCCTCCTCCTCATCTTCATCACCAGCATCAGCATCAGCAGCGTCGGCATCCGATGGGCTGGCGAACGAAAAGTCCCGAGAGGGAATTATCATTATTTTGCTGTTATCATTATTCGGCGGCCATGTTTTGCGCTTGGGGATAACATTGTGTATGAAGTGGCAACGGTGGCAGCCAGCCCATCAGCAGCAAGACGCTCGGACTTGTGATGCTTGCATGTGCTGGTGCTAAGCTGCCGGCGGCTGATTCCTTTGTTGCGCCGGCCCTTTGGGTTTGCCTTTTCCACCGAGGCGGCTTGCCTGTGTCTCAAACCTTTGGCTTCGCTTAGTCTTAAGGGAGCGGCAGAAACAACGACAACAACAACAACAACAACACCACAGGAGCAATGAGAAAATTCAATTGCTCTCTTGGCTCGTCGGCTGAGCTCTGAGCTGGCCTGTTGCCTGCCGGCTTCGAGTGGCGCCAGTCAATTGCAAACGACCACCACTGCCACCATTTTGGCCGGCCCACCAGCGCCAGCCGAGAGGGCCGAGGAGCTGCCTCCATGGTCGCACTTCAATTGGGCTCACCGTGATACTGACAGGAGTGACTCAACTCCAAGGCAACTGGCTAAACACGGCCAGACAGCTAGGCTCACACGCAAGCACGCGCCCACCAATACCTTTAGCTAGCCGCCAATCTTCTGGCTGGCTGGCTGGCCGGCTGGCTAGCTAGCTAGCTAGCTAGCTGGCGTTGTTGGCCAACTGGCACCCCTGTTGCCAATGCAAACTGTGTCTCCTGTCTCATTGGCGGCATGCCCGAGAGAGTTAGTGGTCCCTTGGCAGTGGAGGCTCAATGCTTTGCTTGCACTAGTCTGCATGCGTGTGTGTATGAGTGTGAGAGACTGGGTCTTGTGAGAGAGCGCCACTGAGGCTAAGACTGAGACTGAGGCTGAGACAGAGACAGGGGCACTCAGAGTCACCCTCGCAAGACACTTGCTGGCCCTGCCGTTGCTGCTGCCGCCGCTGCTCCTTGCTGGTGAACAATGAATAGTTGTCTATAGAATTTTATTTGCTCCTCATTTGGCTCATTTCGAATCCCATATGAAAGGGGAGAATGGAGAGCCAAGAGGAAGCACTTTGCCGATGCTCCAAGTCTGCATGGCTTCATACTTGCTCTAAGGGTCGCCCGAAGAGACTCACTGGCATGGGAAGAGACGCTCATCATCATTTCCATTTCATGAGTTTCCGATGTGAGAGAAGGAAAAATATTCTTCTCCTCTATTTCGTCGCCTTCTAGAAGAGGACGAAAAACTTGGGCTGTGGGCAAAAGAGAAAAAGAGAAAAAGATAGAAATTTATGCTCAAAAATACTACGCCGACCCACTTCGTTCGTCTCTATCCAATGACAACAACAACAACAATAACCAACTGCAAGCCACCACAAGTGGCCGTAATTTCTCCATCTTGTCGGCAATACATTTTTTTCCTCACACACACACTCAATTACTGCCCCCTGTCTCTTCTCTGTCGGCTATTTTTCTCTCCAACCTCTCTCCTTTTATTCATCAACTTGATTGCCCCTTGGCGGCGTGGCGTCACGATGATCTTTCGACAGGCGACAATGTTCTGCTATAAACTGGCCGCAAGAGTTCTCCTCGGCCGGCGACAAGCCGGTAGAACAAGCCGACACGAAGATGGAAAAAACATCATAAATGCCCCATTCGGCATATAGAGCCACCCTCCTTTCTCGTGAGTGGCCGATAAATAGCCCTTGGCTCTGGTTAAATTGGCCTAACTGCTTGGTGCCACTCTAAAAGAATCTTCCAGGTGAACTGGCATTCATTGGACGGTGACATGTTGAGCGACAACGGCCGGCATTTAAACGGTCCAAAGCACTTTGAAGATTAACCAGCACGAATGCAAACCTCCAATTTTGTCTCCCAAGTCACTCGCCTGCCATGCTCTCGCTGCCGGCTTTTCTATATTCCTCAAAAAATACAATCGTTCCGAAGTCGTTCACCGTCTCAAGTGTATGACTTACATGAACTAAATTGTTATTTGGCGTGTTCATCAAAAGCTTGCACGTGGTCAGATAAAAGTGATTGTGCAACGCATGAGAGAGCTCACTAATTCAAGTGAGCTCCTGGACAGCAAGCTCCAGCCCTCATCATACAATTTGTTTCCACAGTTGGCAGTTGGAGCAGTTTTAATTAATGGCAAAGCCTTCTAATTTCTACCTACGCTCTGGGAACTTCTTGGCTTTTTTCTTAAGGCAAGCTCGCTCTTCGAAAGTTGGATACTCTCAACAACAAACTGGACCAGCGCACTTGTTCAGACAGCCACCGACACAACAGGCCTTAGGCAAGCTTTAGATCCTTCAAGTATGCATGCGTGGCAGCATCTTGCATTAGTTCCTCCTTTGCATCGAGAAAATTCAATTGAGTGTACATCTTACACCTAAACTCGATGTCGGCCAAACGTGCCAAGACCATTTTCAAAGCAGCGGCCAACTTGACACCATCGCAAAGCGTTGTTTTTTTCTCACTTCCATCTTCTGGCTCGAATAATCTGATGCTCGAGAACACTCCTGACTTGTTCATATCGCACGAACAGCAGTCCAAACTTGTGCCCCGAGTGGTCTGATTAATTAAGCTAATACTCGATTTGGCTGGCAACTTTTTTTTGGTCAAATCACCACTGGTGGTCTCGGGCAGACAGTCCAGATGGCTACATGTGTTGCCTCCCTTATGGTAATTTGAAATGTGTTTCTTGTAGAGTACTATAAGTTCCATGACCAAAGCTGTAGATAGATCACATTTACTACAAAAATCATCTAAATATTTAGATGAAGCATCTTCGGTACACCTAGACGCATTCAAAGCAGGTCGGAGGATCACATTTGTAAATAATGCCTGACGCCAGGCCGTATGGTAGTCGTATGCTTCAGCTAAGATGTAAGCGTTATGAAAGGATTCAAAGCTCACAATGAGATCGTGCAGGTCGGTTTGTTTCAGCTTCAGCAAATCAGTTCCACTTGATAGGAGGACCAATTGTAAGGCTATTAATTTTGCCTTATTCTCGCAAATATTCGATCGCCTGTAACAACCGGCTTTGGCATAGCAATCTGAAGCGTCCACAAGCTCAACGAGGCTTAAGTTCAAGTTGTCTTCTGAATACACTACACTTTCCTGTACACAGCTGCCAGAAGAAGGCACCTTTCCAATCTCAGGCCCTTCCATTTGGCTTCGACTACCTGTCTGCGGCTTGACATCACTAGTCTCGTCGGAGTGTCCAACACGAAGTAAGTCTGTTAGTCCTAATCGCTGGACTGAGAAACTTGCGCGCTCCAAGTTTGATGCGGAGGAGATGCCAGATGAGAGGGACTCACGTTCGGATTGGTCAGGTGGTCCTCCTCCTCTACCTCCATCTGATCGGCGATGTGCCCGTGACTGCAGTCGATCTGGAAATTTCAACTCATGCTTCAGTGACACCTGGCTGACTCTTCTATCGCTAAGCTTCTTTCGATCGCCTTGCAATTCGCTTCGACTACTTTCGCTTTGCTTCAGTCGTCCTCTGCCTTCTAGTGGCTTTGTTTCGCTATATTTCAACGATATATTGAGTCGTTTTGTTGCACTAGCCTCCAATGATTCAGCTATCTCACGAAACATACTAAAATTCAACGTAACAAGAGCATAGAATTCTGGATTCTTCTTAACATAATAAAATAAAGCTATTCGGAGCTCGGGAGTTTTTTCTACCCCTTTGCTCAATAATAATTCAAATTGATTGCGATCTCGGAATAAGTCGAATACGTAATTCATCTCTCTATATCGTCCAATTGAGGTCAATAATTTAGTCACTAACTCCATTTGATTCCTAGGTGCTAGTATGTTGAGTATCATGAACTTGGCTCGTCTCAGCACAACAGCCACCCCTTGGATGTCATGCGATAATGTGAAACATTCGTGACTTTTTACGAGTATATATGCAGCTATTATCATATCACGTATGCTGATTGAATCAAGTGATGATGTTAGAACGAGAAAGTCATCTCCGGATGAGCTCTCGATGAGAGCTGCCAGTAAATCTTCACTTGTTGCTTCATCGCCGATCGTGCCTCTCTTGTCTTTGAGATGCGTGTTATTGCCGGGCAATTCGGCAATCGGAGATCTTGGCTTGGTCGATTCAAAACGTGGCGCGGCCTCAACCAATTTTCTACCCACTATTGAAACGTCTTTGATTAGACTTATTAGATTGAAGAAGCCGGGAGATGCCTTGTCGCAAGTGCTATTGGGTTGGAATGAAGAACTCGAGAGGGTGAATTTGTTGTGGATCCTCAAGTGCTTATCAGCCTCATCTTCGATGTCCCTGATTATCTCTTGGGATATTGTATCAGCTAACTCAGTTTCTTCGATGGTTACCTTAGGAGATGATAGGTATTCTTTGACTAACGCGGCTTTTTCCTTGCTAGATTTGGCCATCCGCACAAGCTCCTGGCTGGAAACATTTTCCTCGGCAAGTCTCCTCCTGATCTGCTGGAACTCTTCCAACTCAGTATCATTTGGGGCCTTAGGATCAACGGTGACAAGATCGTTCATATCAAGAGCTTAATTCGCGACGAAGAGCCGTGGGAATGGGGCAAACGCATAGTGATGAGTATGGGAGTCTACTATTTTTTGGCAACGGTCTAGACATTGTGTGCGAGAAATCAGTCAGTAAACTGACTCGATGTTGTGGTCATATCGTATCTAAATGTCGGCAGAACCTCCCCGTGGCGGCGAGATAGAGCGAATTCTGTGTTGATAAGACAGATTCGCGGAGAATTTGCGGGCATCAGCATGTCTGCAGTACACTTTCACTGCGATGAAGCGCACGAGCCGTTCGATGCGCGAACGAAAGACCATCGTGTAAATATCTTACAAGATTGTGTCAGGTGCATGGACCACCCATCGGATGTGATGTTATATAATGATACTCGCCTCAATAATCATATAATTCTCCTCTTCAGACGCAAGACAGTTCACTAGTTGAACGAAAGCAGGTTATCATACCTCATACAGTTATGACCTCAGCTAAAGGTATCCTGGCTGGTGGGATCACTGGTGGAATAGAAATTTGCATAACATATCCCACAGAGTACGTCAAGACTCAACTACAACTCGATCAAAGATCAGCAACACCAAGATATAAGGGCATAGGCGATGTTGTAAAGCAAACGGTCAAAACAAATGGAGTCCTCGGATTATATCGTGGACTGAGTGTTTTGATCTATGGGTCCATTCCAAAGTCAGCGGTGCGTTTTGGTGCATTTGAGGAGCTCAAGAAGAGAGCAGTAGATGAGAAGGGGAATCTTGCACCAAGTAGACGTTTAGCCTGCGGTCTGGGTGCAGGTGTAGCTGAAGCTATATTCGCAGTGACACCTATGGAAACTGTCAAGGTCAAATTCATCAATGACCAGGCCAGCCCTAATCCAAAATATCGAGGCTTTGCCCATGGTATCAGGTGTATAGTAGCCGAACAAGGATTACGCGGCGTCTACCAGGGTGTCTCTGCAACAATTATGAAGCAAGGTAGCAATCAAGCAATTAGGTTCTATGTAATGGAAACACTCAAGGACTGGTGGCGCGAGGGTGATTCTACGAAGCCAGTAAACAAGGTTGTGACAGGATGCTTTGGTGCAGTCGCCGGAGCGGCCTCGGTATTTGGAAATACCCCTATTGATGTTGTCAAAACAAGAATGCAAGGTCTTGAGGCAGCCCGTTACAAGAGCACGTGGGATTGTTTCAAACAGATAGCAACGAAAGAAGGCTTACCAGCCTTCTATAAAGGCACTGTTCCGCGCTTGAGTCGCGTCTGCCTAGACGTTGCAATCACCTTCGTAATTTACGATTCGTTTATGGAGCTATTCAACACGGTTTGGAAGTGAATAGATCATTCGATCAATCTTTTTTTGTTATCGCTTGTCGCTTAAACTAGTTAATCAGGTGAGCATAGCCGATGGACTGGTAGTCAGCTGGTCCAACGATGCAAAGTGTCTGAGAGACCATCCAACACTTCCTGCGTGAGGCAGTGCAAAATAAAAGCAGCGTGTCGGATGTGCTAGGCAGGTTCCCAGCTCAGTGAGTTTGGCACGGGTTTTTCAGAACACGATTGATTTAGTTGTTATAGGATTTTATATGTATCCTAACAGTTTCTGTTAGTTTCAATTGAAGATGAAGGGTGATCTAGCAAAAAAGCCGTCCATTCTTGGTCTCTGCAATCCCTTGCTTGACGTGTCAGCTTATGTTGATCAAGAGCTACTGGATCGCTACGCCCTAAAGCCAAATGATGTGATCCTAGCTGAAGAGAAGCACAAGGATTTATGTAAGGATTTGGTTAAGAATTACAAGGTTGAATACACAGCAGGCGGATCGGCTCAGAATGTCATGCGGGTTGCAGCTGGGATATTCAGGAGGCAGAATTACGATTGCAATGTCATGTTCACCGGCTGTATTGGCCAGGATGAGTTCGGTTCGTTGATGAGGAAGAAAGCGAATGAAGATGGCGTTATCACCAATTATGCAGTCTCCCAAACAGAGCCTACAGGGACTTGTGCCGTATGCCTTACTGAAAATGGAAAGAACCGTTCTCTATGTGCTTTTCTGGGTGCTTCACAGAAATTCACAGATGAACACTTGAAAAATAATTGGAAGGAGCTAGTTGAGGATACCGATATCATTTACATCTCTGGATTCCTAATGGGCGTATCACCTTCTACATTCCAGTTGCTTGGAGAGCACATGGCGAACTGTGATAACCCTAAGAGAAAGTATTGTCTCAATTTGAGCGCCCCCTACGTGAGTTTAGCTTTTGGGGAGCATCTGCTCAAGATCATGAAGTATGTTGATATAGTGTTCGGTAACGATGACGAAGCCTTAGCTTATGCCAAGCTCAAAGGTTGGGAAACGAAGGATATCGTGGAGATAGCACAGAAGATAGCCTCAGATGAGAAGGTTAGATCAACAGTTGGTAGAATTGTGGTCATCACCCGTGGAGGTGATCCGATTGTACTCGTCGAGAGAACGCATGATGGTAAACTGGATGTCAATCAATTTCCATGCGAGTCAATACCTAGTTCAGAAATGGTGGACACAAACGGGGCTGGTGACTCGTTTGCCGGAGGATTTTTGTCCCAGTACTTGCAAGGTGCACCCCTTGAGCACTGTGTCAAGGTGGGCGACTACGCAGCTCGTGAGATCATCAAACTGTCCGGAATTGTTGTGCCCGACTTCTCTCACTTGCCGGAGCTTGTGAAAGGTTAAATGCAATTAGGGCTAACGAAATGAATTAAGTCAAACAAAGACAATTTTCCACAGTAGTCGTTTTCTCCTTTCTGAGTATATTGACTGTGATGAGTAATGTGGTTTCATTGCAATGTCCATAAGACAGTGGTGAAAGCCGGTATATAATGTAGATTGTTATACACTTTTGTCGAGTAAATTCTGCCTCCTAATCATGAGAATCGTTGTTGAGTTACTGTTCAAGTGTTGTAGGAACAGGATGAAGTTTCAGTGAGAACCAAGTTTCGCTTTGCTTGGGCACCCGATCGTAGAGACCAGGTGGCAATGTGATCCTTGATTATGATGCGAGTCGGTTAAGATCACAATAGTCCAGATGAACGCGAATAAAACACCAAATGTAAGTAGTTCCACCAGTGTATCGCATAGCATCTTTTGTAGTTGGTCGTAGGCTATGTTTCTGGTTATCATATGAAAATCATCCTGATCTTCGGTCGTGGATTCAAGCTCCATGGGTATTAAAATATTGAATTTCAACTGGAATAAGTATAATTCTACTCGTGACTGATTTAAAGCTATGATGGTTCGATTAGGTTAAAAGACACTTGTGCATGATAGGGTTTGAGCCGTTAAGAGAAACACCCAACGATTGTGAAAGTTCAGATGACGGGCTACTGCGTGAAAGTGGAGTTTGCTCAGACCGGTGAGATGTGTGCGAAATCACTTGATCTCAACTCATTCAGGTGAGAGGATGAGTCATCCAAGTGAGCTAGACATGCCATGAGAGTGGCTTGTGTCTGACGTCTTGGGAGTTTGAAGACGCTCGGCATTATGTCACAGGTGAAAAGGGAAAACGTTTCACGATGGGAATGAGGCAACAGGGCCATATGTTACAATCGTAAAACATTTATTTGGGCATAATATTATGTACAGTGCTATGAGTATGTGGCATAAGATTTATGATATGATAAGTTACCATGTTTTGACACCACAGGAAGTTTCAGTGCCATCATTGCCTTTAGCTTCTAGTTGACTGGTGGATCATGCCAGAGTTTGAACGACATTCAAGATGGGCCTAACAAAAAAACGCGAGTTTGAAGATTTGGACGCTTGAAGTTTGGGAAGTTTCTCACATTCGCTTTTGGGTTTGTTGTCGAAATCCGGACATATAATGCCGACTGTGTCAGCCAAGTAAGAGTCAATAATCTCTGAGGCTGCCTGAGTGTGTTGCTTACAATTGGGTAAGGTGGTCTCTAGGAATTCTCTACGCACTTTCGCTACTGAACAACATGATTGCTTGACCCTTTCTTGAACGTTCTCAATCTTGCTGCTAACGATTGCCTCAGGAGTCAGTATTGAATTGAGCTCCGCCTGGATGCCTTTGTCATAGTTGACCTTGTTGTTGGCCATGCACTGGCTCAATTCCATCACTTTGATTGCAGTCTCGCTTGGTTTCTCTGAGCAGACTTTTTTCTGATATTTCTGGCGAGAATTCACCAGGGCAATGAGGACTTGCTTGGACAGGGGTTGCAAGCACTTGGAGTAGGCTCTCAGACATTTCAGAGCGTCGCTTTGTCGCTTGCACGAGCTCAAGAGGTAGGTGTGGTTAGTTGGATAGCCAAACTCTTTGAATCTGTAGGTCCAGCCCTGTTGGAGGCCGCACTCGTCGATGATGTCGAGGTTTGATTTGCACTCCACATGGTCGGTGTCGATCTTCAGGGAGCCCAGCCTGAGCTCGGTGAGCGGTTTGGCTTTTGAGAGGGAGATTGATGTGGATGTTTATGGTAGATTGTCGCGGTGGTTAGTTATAGCTCGTAGAGTGGACTTTCATAAAGCTTGCTGGTATTAGACTTTCGCCGTTGAAGCTAATCAAAACTTACCGTAAGAGCCAGCCAGGCATGTGATAGTGAGGGCAGTGATTAGAAATGCCTTGTTCATTTTGCTATGATTTGATTTTGGGTCCCTTGCGGACAGCTCGAATGGTGCCCTTTGAGGATGAAGTCTAATAAAGGCTGATGTTCTCGAGAGGATCTGTCGATCGGATTGAATTAGAGGGTCGCCAAAAGTGCTATATTTATATGAAAATCTCTCGAATAGCACCTAAGTGATTTCCAAGCTGTTGGATCGACGATCGTTGATTAATTAGTTGCCCTGCAGCCGTCCGATTGGCTGTTTGCACGAGCCGTGCAGCAACAAGCTGGCGCATGCTGAACCAACAGAAGTGTCGCTCGTTGCGATGTGTGTCTGGGTTCAAAGTTAGTGGCCTGACACTTGAGGGTGAAACTTTCCACCGATCTGATCACATGTCTGTCTTGTACTCGCCAGGCTGCGTCCACTCTCGTGGTTTCCCTGCATTTATCTTGAACAAATATGAACGCCGGCCAACTCGCCGCCTTGCCGCCAACCTCCCACCATTGCCACCGGTCGTCTGGCTGGCTGGCCGCGATGAACGGTCGCTCTTTTTCCATAGAACTATTGACGTCCAGACGACACGAGCGAACACACTGTCATTGGACAATAAAGACGCCCAACAAGAACATTGTACCATGCACAATAGAAGGCATCCATCACTGTCCTTAGGGATGGTCCAATAACTTAAAAATTTCTCGGGCACCATCCAATCCAAACAAACGCAAGACCACCGAATGGAAAGTTCTCAAATTAGATTCTCTCCATTGTTTCCCTATCAGCATTGGAGATGAGGGATAAGCAAGGCAATGAGTAACGATCGCCAGGAGACGGAAACAACAACTGAGCCGCGCCCACTCGACCCAGCCTTCACCCCTGGCTGCCCTGCGAACAGTCTTTGATGGTTCCCTTTTTCACTTCCGTTTCTCTCTTCCAACTTCGCCTTGCCGATCGGCGCCCAATGGAGCAGCGTAAGTGCCTAATAACTCTCTAAGATTTACTTTACCATCGGCGAATTTTGGCCTCAAAAACAGGCTTGCTGGACTGTTGTTCGCGTAAAACGAGAAGACGAAGCTAGAACGCCAAGCTGAAAGCTGAGGGCAGACCAAACTTATGACAGACACAGAGGCTCTTTGGGCTGTGGTGCAGATTTTGAAACAAGGCTGGAGCTGCAATTGGGCGCCGGAAATGGTCGCAAGCGTACTGAGAGAGAAACTGGAAGTTGGGCGTGGGCTAGAAAATTTGAATCAACTTTTGCCTCTTTTTTCTCTTTGGCCTCTTCTTTCTGACTTTAGTTCGTTCGTTGTTCCACTTCATGAATGGTCCTAAAATGGGCAGCAAGCGACTAGGAGCTTTGAGCGACCAGGAGCTGTGGATTAGAGAAAAGAATAGTTGGCACTTCGAGGAGGCTTTGCTGTGTGGTAGTGGTGGCCTTTGTGTTGTTGTGGATGGGCAGAGCGCAAAAATGTTCATTATGCGTGCAAAAATGATAATAAGCAAACATATGCACATCCGACACAGCACAACAGCTGCAGAGGAAACGCACGTAATGCTTCACGTACACACAATTATTATCATTACTGTGTTTATCCAACTTGTTGCCCTTTCTAGTGTCTCGCTTGGGCACAACCAGAGAGGAGCATAGACGAAGCACACTTGACTGGCTGAAGCAAGATCACGCTCACCGTTGTCCCATCATCAATTCGCATGGGCAACAATGTCACCACTGTAACGTTTCTTAAAAGTCACCGCTGGTGTTGCAACGTGGCCTATTCTTCGGGCCGCCAGCAGCAGCCAGTTCTGCGCATGCCAATCTATCGGTTCCGAGCACCAGTGGCTCGCCTATTGGATTTGCTCGCCCCTTCGAATGGTCCTCCTCAGGCGAGGGAGATTGTTAAGCCCACTTGGACCAGCAGCAATCACGGACGTTCTCGTCTGCTGTCATGGACCAGTTGATGAGTGGCCGCCCCTCGTAAGCAGTGCATGAGTGCATACACTCTCAACTGGCCGCTCAGCTGGCCCACTCTTTGCCCACGTCCATCCTCTGACAGACCACTGCTCACTCCAAACAGTGTACGTGACCAGTCTGCTCGTATCATCAAGCTCCAAGATCCCTTTCGCCAGCGTTCGTGCGTCTGTTTGCTTGCGTGCAGCCCTATCACTATCCTCAGGGGCGCTCCCCCTCCGCTGTGCTGTCTCTTGGTCAGCAGTCACCTGAAGATTACTTCCGCCACAATGACTCTCAGGCGCCCCCACGACGCGCCAAACCTTGCAGCTGAGCGTGAAGAACACTTCACCATTGAGCCACAGCCCAGAACCACTGATCTCGACGAAGAAATCGGCCATCGAATTGGGCCAGATCGTCGCTCACCTGGACCGGCTAATCCAGCACACGAAAACCAGCCTGAGGTCCGGCGAGAAGGGCAACAAGTTGAGGAATCGGCAGATGAGAGCGAACCAGAGGTAGAGCAACGGAATCATGAGCCGGATGAAAGTCGAAACCAAGTGCCATCAGGTGAATCTGAAGCAACATTCACATGTCCATCGTCGACAGACAACATCCAGAGAACAAGAACGAGGGAGGTCATCACAACACTTGATGAACTCACCAAGATGGATCGAGAAGACGTCATAACTGTGAAATATCTGCCCATCAAAGCGACATCCTTAACCAGATCAAATCGCCAAAATGATTCTCACAAGCACAACGGTCAAGACCGAGACCAAAACAGAACAAGCGCCTCTTCGAGCCATGGAAATTCAGCATCAAGTGAGCGAAGAGCAGCTGACAATAATCAGGAGGTAAGTGCTACTGATTAATAGTAATCACTTATGTGAACGTCCTTCAAATCTGTCCTCTGACTTCAGCTTATTTTTGGCTAGAGCTCTCATTTCTTGGCACCTTAAATGCTCGAGCATAAGAACCGGGAATATGATAAGCTGTCAAAACAATTGCAGTTAGCTGCGAGAACGAGATTGAAAAAGACGTCCTCCTCTGCTACCAAGTGTACGGCCTAAGGAAGAGAGCCATTGCATGGAAACCACCGTCCAAAGTTCCACTTTCATCCATCATTAGTTTACAGATAACGTTTCAAGGCTGAGGGTGGAAGATAAGCTTAGCCGACACAACTATTCTCCATTAACCTTGTTTACTGAATACGTTTGATTCATAGTCTTAGAAGACTGGTAGTTGTTTTTGTGGACGGATTTAGCATACTTCCTTTGTGTGGGAGCTCTTTTTCCTCAAGTATTTTTGCTAATACGCCCTCTTGTTTACTGCAGGGGCCCCAGCTTTGCCCGACTAATCTCGTAAACAAGAGCAAAAAAGAAGCAGTATATAGCATAGTATAGTTGGTACAATGTTTTAAAAATACCCAGTCTCATTCATGGGATGTAAGGTCCGGAGAGGAGAAAATCTTCCCTTCCTTAGCATCCAGGATTCTAGGATGACTATGGTCAATCGAGAGGGAAAGATAAAAATTGCATGAGTTTTGTCGTTTGTTTCACTCGCCTAAAGTAGTACAATATTTTCCCGCCACTCATGAAGACCGTGCCAACAATCCAGATCGTCCCTCCTTGGCGCAGTTAACTTTTTCTTATTTTCCTGATTTCGCCCATCCATACAGATACTACTAGAATCTGCCTTGCATTCTGCACTGCTACGTAGGATAATGATTGAGGCGTATAGCTCCCATGTTGATGTGGAATTCTTTAAAGCTCATGCTCAAGAGATGTGCAACGGCGCCTCTTAGGGCAGGCATATATCCCCTGAATCGTCAGACGAAACTATGGAACATGCTCACACTCACCATGCCCTCCTAATTAGCTAATTACTTTTTTGTTTGTCGCTTCACTTCCAGATGTTGCTAGCTACAAAGTAGTTCCCGCTTCCATTCCTGTTACGGTGAAGCAAGTGATAGGATATTCCAGATCCTTTGGCTTCTCTCTGGGACCCATTGTGGAAGAAGCATCTGCCCGCCCGGTGTGTCTTTTCCATGTAATTAGATATGAATGATTGTATAATCTTTGATGCACACTCTCCACCGGGCTCGGATGGAAGATGTCCAGGACGACGCCTCGACCTAAAGATGAGCTAAGACAATACTGCCAGCGTATATATATCATCTATATTCACTTTTTCTGCCCCCGAAAGATGCGCAACACATCAGCAAGGCCTCTTTATGCTAGTTTTCTATCTGCTGTCTGGAAAACTTATCTCCAGAATCTTCATGGTTTGGAGCAAGACGAAGGAGCTACTTACTATGCACACAGGCCTGCTGGATCGCATCTTACACTCACCGGGCCCCTCTTGCATTGAATTTTATCGTTTTCATTAAGCCTCCATTAGACAAAGCACCCTCATCTCCTGCTGGGCTTTCTGACTCAAACTTATTATGACAATAATTCTCTTGCCAATACTCTGCTTGCAGTTTCCTGCAAGGCGTCAAGATGAATAAAGCGGGACCCTGGCGAGAAGCGAGCATATGGACGACACATGATTTCGAATATGGGCTTGCTCTTTTGGAGCGTGACACATCGCCCTCTATCCCCCTTTACGCCTCATATGAAATCATAATACCCTAGAAAGAACTCTATCAGAGTGAGATGCCTACTTCCTATGGTCTCCATTGTCTTCCATGATGCAATGAGCTATCGACAGAAAATTTCTGCGAAGGGGTTAATCTTTGAGTGCTTAACGCTGGATATCTATCATCTAGGTGGTAGATTTTATTGAGTCGAAGTAATTTCCTTTAGATCTGACTTCTACGAGAAGTCTCTAGACTTGAGATGATCGCAATAAATAACTAAAAGAGTAATATCTGATTATTTGGATGCGTCGTGAAGACTGGAAAGTAGGAAGAGATTCGGTGAGAGAGGCAGTCTAACACGGTGGGACAGTGAGCGAATGAGCCATCTCAGATGGTTTCGCAATCCTATGCATCACTTCATTCGCTCGAAGTTCGCTCGCCCTAAATTCCGGGCATGTATGTCTATGTTCAGGGCAAAGTGTGGGCCCCACGCAAGCGGTAACTTGTGCTGGCCCGGGGAAATTTAGGGGCCCCTGTGAGGCAGATGCGTAATAATCTCCATTGTTGATTCCCCACCTACGCGCGAAGCAAGCACTCAAGCCTCGAGCATTCGTTATTTGAATTCGCTAGTCTCACAACTTGAATACTCGCCTCTCAAAATACACTTGTTGCATTCAAGCACAGTCTCACAATTCATCCCGAACTAACCATCCATATTTGATCTGATTTCTTCCATAGAACACTGGTTCAACCCAGGAATACCAAGGTAAAGAGGCTGATGCAAATGTGCGTATCATCGAGCACGTCCGTAAGAATCTGACTTTGTTCGAGAGTTGTCGCGAAATTTATGAACCCTCAAGACCTGCCTACACGAGTAGGGGACATTTACAAGCACTACTACTCCAGAAGCAGCCTGACCAAACAAGAGCCCACACTGTTGGGGCGACAAGATTCAACGATCAATATACACAGTATAGAGTAAGTGACCTACTCGCCAATAATCATAACCAAAGAGCAAGTTCAAAAGAGCCTCCGAATCTAGGCGAACGCCGAGCAATCCATCGGGCTCCGTCATCAGTTCACAGGACAGAGACAGGAATCAAGGAACATTTAGAAAAGAACCGTCCTAGTTCACTGAGCAGGAGCGTAAGTTCACTTAGCGAGTTGCTTAGAAAACCCATCAAGTATATCAAGCTAAAGAAGACGAACTATGGTCAGCGAGCCGAAGCTGAAACTGGAAGAGAAATATCTAGTATTAGTGAGGTGAGTCAGAATAGACTGTCTCGAGAGGAAGAAGAGCAATATAAAGTGCCCATCAAGCAAGTCTTCAGCACATCATCGAATATCTATCTACTTCCTGCCTTCGACGAGAGCGTGCATATAGCCACCAGATCTGTGAAAGATATTATCCTAGCACACCAAAGAGCAAAACATAAGGCTGCAGTTGCGGGTACTTATCCAACTAATGAGAGGTCAGCGAAAAATAAGCTCAAGGATCTTTTGAAAACATATTCACTCAGGAGGTCTGAGGTTTCGCAGCGTCAGAGACATAGAGTTCGTCAAACTAATAGCTTCAGATTAGGATCACGCTCGGACATAGCACGCAAGAGTATTGATAGGAAGAGGAATCAAATCTCAAAAGCGGACTATCATTACGAGCCGACTTTAGACAACTCAGTCAGCAGAATCAAAGCCAAAGTCAAGATGCCCTCAGGTAGATCGGAAAGAGCTACAATCGTAGACAATAAGGATGGAACGGTGAAGATTTCCTACGAGCCTAAGGAGGTTGGAGCGCACGAAATATCACTGAGATACAATGACGAAATAATAGACGAGGGTCCAATTGTGTTTTATGTGGATGCAGTTGGCAGTGCAAAGAAAAAGATCACCGCATACGGTCCAGGTCTGACTCATGGGCTAGCAGGAGAAACGAACAAGTTTACCATCAACACCGGCGGCTTAGGCTCGGCAAAGTTGAGTGTGACTGTGGACGGCCCGAGCAAGACATCTGTGGAGTTGAATGATAACAAGGATGGAACAATCACCGTGAATTACCTTCCCCTTATACCTGGTGAGTACCATATCAAGATCAGCTTTGACGGAAAACAAGTCGTTGGCTCTCCATTCGCGACCACTGTTGGAGATGAGGGAAGACAAAGGTCGCATATCAATGTGCCGCGCGGTAGTGAGCATACTTTGGACTTGAAGATTGGTCAAGATGATCTGATATCGTTGAATGCAATAATTGTTACTCCCTGCGGGCTGGAGGAACCTTGCGGGCTGAAGCTGCTAAAAAATGGACAGTTAGCAATAGTTTTCACACCAAGGGAGCAGGGCGAGCATCTGGTGAATGTCAAACGAAAGGGAAATCATATCTCTGGAAGCCCGTTCAAGTTTGACGTTCTTTCACGTGACATCGGGGATGCAAAGCAGGTTAAGGTATCGGGAAAAGGCTTACGCGAAGGAAAAGTGGGCGTCGAAAACGAGCTGATCATCAACACAAAAGAGGCTGGCTATGGAGGTTTAAGCGTCGCCTTGGAGGGCCCTGGCGGATCAGAGATAACTAGTAAGGAGGTTATCGATGGAACTATCAAGCTAGCTTATAAACCTTACGAACCAGGTCAATATAATATGACTATCAAATACGCCGACCACGTTGTGCCTGGATCACCATTCAGCATCAAAGTCTCTGGCCAGGGGACAAATCCTCAGAAGGAGTCTATGAGAAAGTTTAGGAGGATTGCACCAATTTCGGATGTGAATACTGATTGCCATTTCAGTTTCAAGATGCCCGGAACGAGCGCCTACGATTTGTCGGCCAAGATACACTCGCCTCAAGGAAACTCCGAGGACGCCTCGGTGAAGGATAAAGGTGATTACGTGTATCAGGTGACGTTCGTCCCCAAAGAGGTTGGTTTATTCTCACTGTCAATCAAGAACAAAGATATACACATTGCTGGTTCTCCCTTTCCCTTCACCGTGGGACCGTTATTGGACTTTGGTCCGCACAAAGTGCGCTGTGGTGGGCCTGGCCTGATAAAAGGTGTGTGCAATAAGCTAAATGAGTTTGATATTTACACAAGAGAAGCTGGCGCCGGCGAACTGCACGTCATTGTCGAGGGACCGTCAAAGGCTGAGCTCTCATACACTGACAGAAGGGATGGCTCGTGTCATGTTGGTTATAAGGTTGCTCAACCAGGTGATTATAGGATCAGTGTCCTGTTCAACGACATTGAAGTTCCGGAATCTCCATTCAGGGCGGCCATCTTGGCCCAAAGCGGCGACTTGTCAAAGATCGAACTTGGCCCTATGCCACCGGAGAACATGATTCAAGTGGACAAACCTTGCAATTTGCCCGTCATCATGAACGGAGCCAAAGGAAACATTGAGGCGAAAGTTAGATTGCCAGGAGGAAAAATTGAGGACTGCTTTGCCTCGCCAATCGACGCTGAGAATTGGGGAATCAGATTTATCCCGCGCGAATATGGTGTCTATCATGTGCATATTAAGTGTAAGGGAGCTCACATTCCCCAGTCACCGGTCCAGGTTAGGGTTGGCCACGATAAAGCTGATCCAGCCGCTATCATGGCACATGGTCACGGGCTCAAGAGTGCAATCGTTAATCACGCAACCGATTTTATAATAGAAACTTGCAATGCTGGCCACGCTCTTTTGGAGGTCAACATCGAGGGTCCATCTAAGGTCTCTATGGGATGCGCCGAAATGGACGAAGGTTACAAGGTTAACTATACTCCGCTAGCGCCAGGAGATTATTTAATCTCGATCAAATACAATGGTTGCCATATAGGTAGCTCGCCTTTCAAGGTGCGGGCCACAAAACAGCCCGGCTCTAGAACAGTGGCTGATGCTGGATCGCACGAGATATCAACTATCGCAATAAACACAACGGAACGTGAGGCCAAACAAAAAGTCGAACAGATGCCGAAATTCAAATCAGACGCCACCAGAGTCTATTGCAAAGGTATGGGGCTCAAGAAAGCCTTTGCTGGAAAGCCCAACACTTTGACAGTCAACTGTTCTGAGGCAGGATTCAATATGATATATGCCTCCTTCTTGGGCCCGACTCGCAATACTATTCACGAATGCTCCGTCAAGCACATGGGAGGAAGTATCTATGAGGTTAAATACACATGCAAGGATAGAGGTGATGCAATCTTGATGGTGAAATACGGCGATGAACAGATACCTGGCTCTCCTTTCAGGCTGGAGTGCGTCTGATGGTAGGTGACATGGAACAAAGACAACCTTATGCGACACATCGAGATGCAATATGAGGCGTGCTGGAATCCTTAAATCAAAGCTCGCAATGACTCATGGACTGTTAGACTAACTAGGGTGGTGTCAATATATTCACGCATTTACCTCAGGTGCAGGCAGGGCCACAGAGCACTCATCTCAAAGTTCGAGCGTCGAGAAATGGAAATATTATATTATTTACAATAAAAACTATTCGCTCTCTTATCAATGTGCCGCATCTTGATGAGCGGAAACTTCTAGACAGGCTTGAAAAAGTTGAGGAAATATTTGTTTTTGCCACAGCTATTGTGTTGTTGGCTGATTTTTTCAAAGCGGATGCGTTTCCTGCGTTGCTTTTGACAATCTAGTGTCAACATCGATCAGTCGTATGCATTGGTCTTGACAATTTGTTGACGGAAGTTGACAAGACAGCCTCTCTCTCTCTCTCTCTCTCTCATGCATGAATATTTCATCGCGATACTCAGTCACACCCACCCTACACATTAGGCCCCAGTGCCTGATGGACCCCTCGCTTGTGTTAGAGTTAGCCCAGCAACAAGACTCGATACTAGTGAAGTTCGTGGCCTTTCTGCTTCAGAAGGCAGCTATCATGGAAGAGTCATGCAATTCGCATTTCTTGCGCGATTCAGGCACTCTTGAATGACCCATGTTCCTGAAAAGACATGAGGACCCAATGTAAGATCAATCCCTTGAATTGGCTCGGATCTAGTCTGGCAACAAGACTAGATACCAATCAAAACTGGTTCAATCCTGGAAGGGATGATACAAAAGTCATGCATTTGGCATCTTTCGCACAATCTGGGCACTCTTACATGACATGCGGTTCTGCAAGGACCAGATCCTGCATCACGAGATTGACTCCGTAGTCCGTATCAAATGCATGCCAGGATTATGTCGAACAGCTTGTTATGAGGCTAGAAGCCTCAGAAGAGCCACAAATTAGAGTCTAGATATCATGCACGGACCCGCTCTTAAGCACTAGCGCACTGTTGCCATCGTGCGTTATTCTGCCATTCAATCCGCAGAGCCTCTCCGTTTCAAATTCTGAGACGATTTTGACACCTTAATAATCAAGCATCAATATCTTCGCGACCAATTGAGCTAGGCAAAAAATGATCATATCGTCATGTTGCAAAATACATACACTATACAAGTACGCAGTCGGCTACATCATAACGCGTTTTGCGCGGCTCCTAGTGGGGCTCAAAGTTTGAAAGTTGAGCTCCATTATGGAGAAAGTAGAGATCGTATTGTGCTTTTGCGATTCGTAACGCACTTTGTAGACGTTTAGATTTTTGGACACAAAAGATTAGCCTGCTAACATGTTCCATTGTGAAACTGGAGAGATATTTGTCATTTTTCTAAATTGTACCAGACTGGACAATTGACATGTGGTAGAGAATGCAAATTGTGACAACTGAGCCACCAATATGCAAGCTAAAGAGCGCCGTCTTGCAAAGGCTACAATCTTGACCCTTGTGGGCCCCAGAGTGCGGGGCCTC
>Ga0058701_10000620_pt1 | contig 23963 bp, 24 predicted proteins | sample AgamicOrMae_FD_97039 | JGI IMG/M metagenome (GOLD analysis project Ga0058701, IMG submission 97039) | Agave microbial communities from Guanajuato, Mexico - Or.Ma.e | ecosystem: Host-associated > Plants > Phyllosphere > Phylloplane/Leaf | place: Guanajuato, Mexico | collected 2012-06-04 | reverse complement strand
TTGATCGCAAATAATTGCATTAAGTTACTATTGCTAACTTCTGAGCAAAATTTATGCGAAATAGCACTGGTTAAAAATGCTGCTCGCAACGGCGCGGTTTGTTATCACCACGATTCAAAGGAATTTTTTGTACTTCTTTGTCTTTTTCTTCTCCAAGGTCCCACGCTCTATACATTGACCACCGCCTTGTTGCACGACCTGAACCGGACAATACCTTTTGGGACGATAGTACGGTAGAACACAACAGATGGAAAATCCTACTCCTCAAATCCACAGTGCACAAGAACCTTTCACAGCCTTTCGAGTTTCTAAGAGATTGAGTTTCATTCAAATGATTATCAATGGCGATAGATATTAAGCGGATAGACAGTACTCACCGAATGATCAACAAAATCTTCTGTATAGGTTAGCGAACGAGGAACATCGGTCAAGGATTGATAACCGATGTAGTCGTGTTCTAATTGCTTAAATTGTTCAAATACCATTTCTGAAGTGTCTACTGTGTTCATGAAATCCAAATGTTCTGAAACAAAACAACATCTCAGAGATCGTTTCTTGATCAGTTCAAATGTTCTGGAACAAAACAACATCTTTGAGATCGTTTCCTGATAAGTTAATCTAACTGAGTCAGCAAAGCTTACTTACCTATACAAGAGGAAGCTACTAAGTTTTGCAAGCGCCCTATCCGAACCTTGACGCTGTCGCAATATCCTTTTTTCAACATAGCCATCAAATCGAGCATCTCTTTAAACTGAGGATCCCTGGAAGAAAGAGATGTTTCATCACAATCGTTTAAAAGTAAATCCGTTTGATATATCAGACGCATCAATCGATTTTTTTTTAATTTTAACTTTATTTTTTAGTTTGAACTTTCAATTTATAGGATGACCCTCGGTTTACAACAGCATTCTTGTAACAACAACGGGCCGATCAGTCGACCACGCAGTACTTGAGAACCGAAAGACTAGCGATCTAGTTGAGTTACTCCACCTCATATGCTCCTCTCGAATAAGCAGGCACACAGTCGGACGACCAGAGAGTCGCCAATAGCGACCGACGAATTGGAGCTCCGTTTTAATATCGTCAATAAGAAGGGCCATGTCGCTATAAAGGTAAAACTCCGATACTTCGAATATCAGAGGATAGCACAGCACCGTCATTCCACATACGCGATACATCTGTGCAAACAGAATCTTTGTCAATACTCCGGATGCAGTTTTACCACATTTATCGCCTCAACAAAATGTAAACGCCATTGTCAAACAGACCCTCGAGGAGTTATTTTGCTCAAAGATCGATAGAAGACCTACAATGTAAGGTAGGTAATCTCTAGTGGGTCTTGAGACAAAAGTAGACTACGTAACGAGGTCTTTCAACACTGAAAGACATCAAAGCCCACAGAAATCGTAATTTTCTTTTTTTCTTTTGAGTCTGGCAACGACATTGAAGAGACTTGTTAGTGACCTACCGGCAGTTTGAGAAAGCTTTGCCTCGAATTTCAATCTCTACGGATACGTAAACTTACAAAGTATCCTAGTAGTGTTTGTGATAGCTATGGGTTACCTTGCTGGTCCCGAGAGCTCCGACCGGTCGCATTGGTCGACCCTTTAGACCCAGTTTGTTGTTGACTCCGAGATGTTGGTACACCTGTTCCAGTTGGCGGGAAGACCAAATTTGAACGGGTTCAACTTCGTGTGGTGTCTGGGTTTGGATACCATAGGTCGCCATCATGGCTTGAAGCCTCATTGATTCGGCCATAAGAACGATTTGGACTACAAGGTCGGTGGCGGTGCCCTGCCAAGTGAGAACAATACATGAGTGAAGAATCGATATTTTGGAGCAATTAAGATAAAATCTAAAAAAATAAATAATTGAGGAACGTTCATTGAACAAGAAAAAAACTGCTTCTATTGAAGTAAAGTAAATCCGAGTCCAAAAAATGAGGAGTGGAAAAGAGGAGCAAAAAATTGTTTTAAATGGATTCCCGAATACCACCAGCCAGTGGAGTTTATAATAGGCAACCCACATGACATAGAAGAATTTTCGTTGCCTGCCTAAGCAGTGCTCTACGAGAAATCCATCTACAACAGCCTTTAGTGGAAAAAAAAATGAAGAGTGCAGTGTATTTTCGTGTATTTTCTTCCCCGAATATGCGAATTCTCGCCCTTGGAAACCTCAACGTGAACCCTTGGCACTACCGTATTTCTTTGACAAGATATTTTGAAACTCAGCGATGCGATTGCGCCCAAGTACGAATAAAAAAAATCCTCATAAAGTCAAATTATCCAGCTTCGTCCCTGAGAAACTGAATGTTGTGTCCCAGCCCCAACGTTTCCAAAACAAAACATATACCAAACGATGCCTGCAAAAGGAGCTGTTTTCAAAATTCTTCTACGAAGAAAGAAAAAAAAGTTGTTTCATTAAAAACACTATTATCCGTCTGCAACAAAAATGCTAAATCCTCAGAAAAAAAGCAAAAAATGAAAGATTACGACAGTTCTAGGTCACTTCACGACTGTTTAAAGTAGCACAGTCATCAAAGTCAAACTACAAACTACTTTCATAGTCAACTACACAAAAAAATCCAAAAAATTGAATTTAAATCGTACGACTCACGTAGACTTCAGTCGATGAGGTCTCCGAACCCCACAGATTGGATGCAATCCTTACACTCTGATATGCAGCAAGCACAGAGAGAAAAGACTAGTCATGAACTATTCTACATAAACGAAATCGTCTGCAATGTCTTTTGCCAGATGTTTACCATTCGAGGTCACATCAATTAGATACCACAGTAAATGTCAAAGGTGAAGTTTTCTATCTCTTGTGTTCCACCCTGGTTAAATTAACCTTTCATTAAATCATGAGGATTAACGATAAAAACCGCGTAGGTTATCTTGAGCTCGATTAGGTAAGGTTACGTGCCTTGTCTCGCCTCGCCACAATTCCACTCGGCTCGGCAATCGTTCGGTTAACCTAGGTTAATTTAGGGTAGGTCAGGGATCGTGCACATACGAAGTACCCCGAAAGAGAGGAGGGGAGTTTCGAGAAACAGTGCGCAAGGACTCACTGCCAACTAATTGACCTCCGCTGAAGTTTCCCCCTTTTTTTTTTCTCTCGACCGGGCCTCGACATTAAAGTATACCTCCGAACACCGCGACCGAACGTCTTCTGAGTGGCCGAGTGGTTAGCGTTGCTACGTTACCAGTGATGGTGTCGAGACGCGGTTAGAGGTTCGTGGTTCAAATCCGCGATTAAATGCCGCGCGCAGTCTCGCAAAATCGCGGAGATCCTTGGAATCTGGCCGGATGGGTAACACCTCGCAAGCCACGGAGCCGCTGAGAAGACCTACCCAGCCTCACTCTGACGAACTACGCGTCAGGAGGTGGCGCCTGGAAACACCCCATTCCGTAAGGTCTAGGAAGTTGCAGCGCTTAGTAGCATGAGTATCACATGTGAAATTCGGGTAGTATCCTTTTATTTCATTTCATGCTTCCGCATGACATTCCCTTTTCGAATTCATTAACGCGGTTGTTGATAGGGGGAAAGCTAGGCCACTGTCTACTTAAACACTGAGCCTTATTGTGCACATGTTCACATGTTATTGTTGGTGAGTATCGGAAGTAAATGTAAATGGCTTTGCAAAACAGACAAAATTAAGGTCAGTAAATTCAATGGGAGGTTTTCTATCAAAAACGTTGCATTGCACGGCATAGACAACCAACAACCGTTATGGTCTTATCGCCGCTATCTGTCTACGACAACACAGGCGCGACAGAGAGATAAGTTCCAGACCCATCCGGCAGGCTTTGGCCACCCCGGCGGGTTCTGGGCAGGCTCAGTGGGTGGGATGCCCGTCGGGTGAGTGGTCATGAGGTAACCGGCGGGTAGCAACCAGAGCAGCACCGCTCAGGTGAGGTACCCCCTTTGAAGAGCCGCCCGGCCTTTCGCTATCCGGCCTGACTTTGCAAACCAGGCCGGGTACCGGCGGGCCGGAATCCACTGTTATCTGCCCCTGATCCGAACGCAACGCGAATCGCGACTCTTTTGCGCCTTTCATCGGAAGGGGGGGAGGTCTTGGCCGATACTACGGTTGGTCACGGGGGGGGGGGCTCAGAACGTAGCCTAAAACCAGGTAAGTAGTATGTGCATGATCCCTATCCCTAAGAATCTTGTGCCTTACTTCTCTGGGGAACGAAAAGGTAGAACACACGAGTATGAAAATTTAACTTGTCAAATTTACAGCGCCGGTAATGCGTTCATCTACATGACTCATGCCAAAGCTCTCGCTTAGTGTTGGAAAACAGCTGCAGAGGCCGAGAGCTGTGCTATAACTCATCAGTTCTGTGAAGAGTGCGATATCTACAGTAGCAAGTGCAGTGCTTAATAGTTAACATTACACACAGTAAGTCTTCAACAAACTTCAATGGAAGAAGAAACTATACTAAACAAAAAAGAACGTCCATTAGAAATCTTGTTTTGTTAGTTCGACTGACAGCTTAAGTTGTTGAGTGACGAGAAATATATACAGCTGCTGCGATTTAGAAGGTTCCAGTGAAGAGTTAAAAACAAAACCAACACATCTAAGCGAAAACCATTCATCCCCAGAAATACTGTCGTCGTCATACGGATAGAAGTCAGAACTGTATCCGCATAGCAACAGCGTACTAACTCGAAGCTGATGTGCTCCATAAAGAGAACTAGAACAGTCTCTAAGAAAAAATGATGGTTTCTTGCGTTTGATGGAAGCGCAGAAATCTTCAACCCATTTCATCCACTGGGCGGTTCTCGACCTCACGTAAATATTTACTTATAGAGTACAGAAAATTCTTCACGTAGTTTTAGGTAAAAATGTGATCTTGACTTTGCCTAAATCAAAAATACATTTAAGTCAGAATACCTTTTTGAAGGATTTTGAGACAAAAAGTTTTGCTAATTTCTTTTAATGAAATTTCTAGAGCACTGGCAGCACTGGGTACGCAAAAATCGGTTCACTGGATGGAGGGCCCATTCCTCTCCTGATTTGGGGCAAAGTAAAACAATACCTCTGATAAAAAGCCTACGGATAGCTTTTGATGACTACTTCATGCAGAGCACAAGAGCATGCAGCATTCGTCAGTTCAGGAAAATTACTTACGATCGAGGGCTTCGCCTGGACGATCCAAAACGGCGGACATACGAGAAATTACACATTTTAACAAAATCCACAAAATATAAGGAGGCAGACGGGGGAGAAGGGTAACATTCCCTAAACAGGACCAAAAGATTTTCTCTGCATACCAGATTGTTATCCCAAGAAAGAAACCCGAAACGACGCAGTTTTTGGGAAGTGCTTTGAAGCTCTTGTCCTCATTATTTTTTTTTCTTCTCATATTTTAGTATTTCTTTTAAGGAAAGCAGACCATAGTAATCAAGGACTACTTTACAAGGCTAGCTGTCTGAAAAAATGGACAAAACTCAAAGAGGCTCGTGAAGAAATACTGCCGTAAAACAGTCTTAAAATGACACAAATATGTTAAAAAAAGGGACATTGCGGATTTCTTTGGAGATGTTGGCGATAAAACCCACGCGATTTTGGAGGGTTGCGGTTAATCACTTGAAAGGAGGTTAGTCTTATAGAATTCATTTATCCCAATACTAGGAATAGTTCCGCGAAAATCTCTTTGACTAGACAAACTGATTTCAAACTTTTTAAGAATGAAGTCTAATAGTTTACGACGGTAAGTTTTTCGCTAAACGACAAAAAAGCAGATTCTTTGATTGCTCTTTTAAAAACCGATCATAGGACTTAAAATTGATAAAGACTTGTAAATTTTTACCTCTAGCTAAGTAACACTTCCTATCCTTGACTTTTGGTAACTTTTACTTCAAAGCAATACTATGTGTCGTAATCAGAAGATAAGAAGTTCTCCATCGTCATCCGCCACGGAGATTTCCCCACAAGAATTCACCATTAAAGATGCATGCACACCGAAAAATATTTCTCCAAAGCTTTGTGTCACGAGTAAAGCAATCTCCCTGGAAGCAGGATGGAAATCACTTCCTAAAGGTAAAACAGTAAAAATCCGTCCTAGCAAAGTAGCTCTAAAGATAACTAAGAACATTGATTGCAAGTGTATAAGTCGCTCTTTTTTCGCCTTTTTTTTTACTTTAAAAACCCGAGTGCAAATACGCGAGTAAAGACGGAAAGTCATTGCTTGAGAAAAGGAGGGAATTCGTCAAATGCACGGATTGTGATTAAAATAAGGAGCTGAAAGGGAAATAAGGGGCTGAAAGGGAAACAAGGGGCTGAAAGGGAAACGGACGCTATTATTACCTAGAGGTGATTTCTGAAAGGTATTACGTAAGGGCAACGCAGCATTACACAAAAACCAAACAAAACCACAGGGAACGCGCGTTGGGAACGTAACTTAACAAAGACCGGCATGGAATGGGGTACTTGACCATTTTTTTTATCAAGATAGCCATCAGAAAGAGCTCAAAAAATGACGAAGAAAAGTCAAAAGCAGCACCTACATACAATCAGCCGAACGCCCGGAAATCGAGTTCAAAGTTGCCTGTGGCGTCATAAAATCTGCGGAATTCGGCGAAATTTGCGGGTTCTGTGACGTCACAGACAACTTTGAACTCGATTTCCGGGCGATCGGCTGATTTTATGTGGATGCTCCTTTAGACTTTTCGACATTTTTTAGCTCTTTCTGGTGGCTATATCGATAAAAATTGGTCAAGTACCCCATTGGTACCAGGATCAAGGTAAGATGTAGCAAGTTCCATTGGAATTTCCATGGCCCCATTTGAACGTGAACTTATAACTGGTTGTTTACCTGGAACGCTGAGTACCTTCCGGCTTTGCGCGGCCGGTTGTACGAAGGAAGATATCGTCTAATAGGATCTAATTCGTTGATGTGCAGCAGTCCGGCGGTGAGGAGTTGGGCGATGACAAGCATTGCTTGGTTCCAAAGGAAGAGGCCAGCATCGTTGCTAGGAGCTCTCGTCTGAGAACCCGGTTCAGCCTTCTCCAGCTCGACGCTCTCCGCTGGCACTATATACACCATCGGGATAATGGGATCTGTTACAAAGAGCAACAACTCAGAATGTAGAGAGTAGATCAATGGACTCACCCGTGAGTCGCGAGCAGATGAGAGAGTCACCAGAAGACGTGGAAATCATGGAATAGATTGAGGAACGGACGGAAGGAAAGGATTTGGGTTCGTGTTGCTGATGTTTCAAGAGCTGACAATCATCAACACGGAGACGTACCTTTTTCGACGTCTACCGTATGCCTATTTTCTATGCGCAAGACGGGATTTTAACTACGCCTAGGGAATGCTTAAAGAGGAATTGTTTAAAACTCAGAGATATTTATTATACTGAATTAGTATTCCAGCTCGGAGGATATTCTCGTTTTAGGAACAGCTCAGTTCGTATTTTGAGTTGAAATGCACAAAGCGAGTTAAGATATTAATCTTAACGAAAATATTTGTGGTAAGTCTAACCCAATAGGATGGACACGGTGAACATATTGCATAGGATGTCGCTATCTTGGGAACCAATGAAGTCATGCTACAAATTCTTAAAATTCGGAGAAAAGAGAAACGTTTTGAGGCACAATAAACCAAAGAATGGTTTGAAGTGTTTGTTTTACGATTGATGGAAAAAATCTTTTCCACTCTCTATACAATTTTAAACAAGTTTTCCTTCGCAGAAATGCGATGTAGCAAACATCCATTTTTTTTCTTTCCATTAGATGTACTATCGTAATCATAGAAAGAAAAAACGCCCACCCCCTGCAACCACCAAGACATCGGTGCGTTGCGATTGCCTACCTTATAGCTCGGAATCAGACAGGTGATTGGCTGATGCCGAGCTAAGGTAGACAACCGCAACGCACCGATGTCTAGGTGGTTGCAGGGGGGGGACGTTTTTTCTGTCCATGATAGTACAATTAGGCACAGAAAACTAAAGGCTTTCTGCAGGACCCTGTTAGGGCGATAAAATGAAAAATCGACTCAGCGCCACTTGGACCCCCCCCCAAAAAAAAAACGACCCATACCAAAACCAAAATTTGACAAGACCACAGAAATCATCTCAGGAGCATCAAGAAAGATCCAATTTTTCAAAAAAGCGGAGAAACACGATTGCATTACCTCCATTATTATCCAGTCTGATTCGAGGCCTCAACAAATTCTGGTACTCCTCCACTTGTTCCGGTTGAGATTTGAAAACTCCGTCGATTATCATAAAAATAAAGAACAGGGGCCATTCGCACTCTATGGATTCAAACTCCTGGAACGTAAAATTAAGTTTAGTAAAAAATAAAAAGAAACTGGACGAGGCACGAGTATGAAAGGCGTTTCCCTTTACTTTGGTTTCTCCTTTGTGGTAATAGCGTCGCTTCGGATCTTCAACAGCCGTCCTGAAACCATCTCTGCCAAACCGCTTGAAGCCGTACTGGCCGCGAAGTTTGCGCACAACATTGGCTTTTGTTTCGGAACTTAAGACTTCCTCGTGAGTTGCGAATGCGGGGAAGGAGATCGTGGGAATCAGCGATGCGTCCACAGCCTGATAGACATAAAAAATATTTGAACGAACACACCCACATCTTGTTAATCCGAGTACAACGCGCACCCAGATGTAACTCGCACCCGGAAATCTGAACGCTAAAATAAACAAAACAAGTCTGCACGGCAGGGAGAGGCTATTACTTCAGCGTTCGAAAACGGATGTTTGGTACCCTCATCTCCATCATCATATATAGTGTCCGAGCATTTTTAGTGCTAATTTTTATGCAGTTACAATTCTAAATGCACAAAATTTTTAAGGAATGCAAATACTATTAACAGTGTTCCTCAGCACCCATGTAAAAGGCGCACCAATATACAACGCGCACTTTTGTTTTAGGAAGCTAAGAACAAAATAAAAAAACGATGCGCGTTTAATATTTTGGCACGCAAACGAAACGCGAGTTTGCTTGGTCAATAGAGCAAGCTTACCTTAGAACTTGATTCGCGAGGGAGCATAGTCTCAAAGATACTCCTATTGCGGTTGTGAGCATCGATGTCAACGTAGATAACTGACCAAGATGCCCCCTTCTCTCCAAAAAGATTGCAACCGTTGATGGCTTCCAAAGCACTCTTTGCCATCCCGATAGAGCTGTAAAAAAAATTATAACAGAGTATGTAATGAAATCGATATCATCGATCGAGAAAAAATTGCCTTTAAGATTTTATTTTTCACAATGAAGGCGTTTTTCGTGTCAAGCCATGAAATCCCAAACCCTGATTTTAGCGCCATCTAGTGGCAGCAGCCCGAACTGATAATTCTACAGCATGCAGAGAATCGGCAGTTTTGAGGTGCTGCCCCTAGATGAGTCTGCCTCTAGGTCAGAGTTTGGGTTTCCACAGTATTTCCACGTCTTATACCGGTGTTGATACTGCTAATCATTGGAGATAATCCCTTAGGGTATTGAAATCGTTGCCGAAAATCGTAGCTATCGTAGAATAAAAGAGGAATAAACAAGTTAACTGAAACAAGTTGGTTTTACGAACCTCGCATGAATTTCAGGCGTTCCGTCGTTGTATTTGCTACCTCTCTCCCACATACCGTAATCGGGAGTGCGGTAAGCTCGCTCGACGTAGTAGACGAGATTCTGGACGAAGGCGACCTCATCTTGGGTGTAGATAATTTGCAAACCGGATGTTATCATTTGTACGATGAAGATGAGGTACAAAGATACGACATCGATCTGCAGGAAAGAGCGGGTTCTCAAAGCGTCAACAACATTTATATTAGCCTTTTTAACCCTGTTGAAGAGGCTTATCTAGTCACTGTAAATATCACTTCAACGAAGATTATCTTTGATCAATGTGTGTATGTTTATCCTTAGCTGCTCACATTGGAGAGTAAAATTTACCTTTCATGTATTTAACAGGATATCTTTTGGCAAGGGAACGTAACAAATCCACCTGTTAAATTTTTGGTTTAAAGCCTTTGAGTTTATATTTTTTTATTTTTCTTAAGGATTAAGAGATTACAAAAAAAATTGTCAAGGATAAATTTTAGCTAATCAAAATAGAAACGCCTTGCAGAAATCGGTTACGGTTTATAAAGGAATGTCCTCACCTTACCTGTAGTAAAAATCTGTTTTTCAAAATTCCAAGTCAAAACTCTTGCTATATTTTTATGTTTTTTATGAAATGACCAAATAAAATCAAGAAAAATTAAAACAAAAGAGACTTTGTGGGCATTCTCTGAGCGCAAATCGGGTTCGGGGTTGTTCATAAAATACGCCGACACACAAGGAGGTGCACCACCCATCGACGGTACAAAGTACGGTGAGTGGAAAGACGAAGTGTCGACGTAAGGGATGGATCGAACAGTTGCCGACGTATTTTTCGGACGGCCCCTGATTTACCTGAAGATGAGAATACTCCTCGTCAGAGTAGACTTCCTGACCAGTGACAAGATGGAATTTACAGTGCAGAGCATGCTTGTTGCACTGATTCTTTTTGAACAGTTCAATGCGTGAGGCCTGCTTCACCCAGCATTCTAGAATACCTCTCATGCATTTCACGGCGGACTGGCCGAGCTCGTAGGATTTGCCGCGGTCATCGTCGATTCGTCTGTTCAAAAAGAGAATCACAGTCAGAATAGAGCCGCATAATTGAGTGGGGGGGTGTCTCGAAATACGGAGCTCGCAAAATGGGGGAGGGGGTCGCCAAAGAGGGAATGGCTCTTCTGACGGCGGTTGGCCAACCCAAAAACATGAAGGTTGACCTGACGAGAGACAAGCTGCAAGAAAGAGGAGACTTTAACATGATTGCTAACTTCCAAAAAAAAAGGATGACGAGAGAACCGATCGAGACCACGCGTTTACATGTTGAGACTTGAACGCACGCGAATATGTTTTCAATGTATTTTTGACTGAAGAACTGTCGGGCGGATAGAGAGTCCGATATAACAGCCTCATGGAGGAATCCTCCATGAACTTCCTATTTCTTTTCTCCAAGGAGAGGGGGAAGTCAATGGAATTTCTAACGTAAACGGCATACATTCCTCATAAGATAAATTATCCCAAAATAAGATGTTATGAGAGCACAAAAAAAAGTATACAACGGGATTTGGGCTCCTCGATTTCTGATATATACGAACCAACGCCACCTGACAGTTTTTATTTTGGTCGTGGCTATTCACACGCCATTGCAAATACAGGGAGACTTGAAGGCACGTAAACCAACCTAATGAATTTTCAATGGGCGGTGACTTAAACACAGGGAGCCCAACCTAATATATTTTAAATGGGGCAGCGTGTGAATAGCCACTTCGTTTCATTTTAGCTGAAGATCACGGATAGACTTTTCACTCTTAACCGTTAATACGCAAGATACACGCGGCTAAAAAAAAAAATAGAGGCAGTCCCTGCCTTTTGATGAAAAGATTACAAATTTGTTTTAAAAATGTGGAGAGTTTGCGCCTTATTTTTCGGGAATCAGGGGATAACACCTAACCTGTACGCTTGATATAGACTCCAGACAGCCGCCGCGCAGTAGATACTTTCCCTTACACTTGCGATCTCAGTGTCATTCGAAAATACAGGAAACAGCCCGGTTATGCAGCTTTGATATCGCAGAAGCTGCCTCTTAACTGTAAACAGAGAATTGTCATATTAAGTGAGACAGAAAATTTGCTAACATGATAGAGGAGTCAAACTCCAGAGTAGGGTAATGCCTGGGTGTAGTGAAGCAAACGTAATAGAAACAACCAGAGACTTTTGACACATAATGCTGACCGTTGACACGTTATCGAATCCAACCGATCAAGCGCGAATAAATGTCCCGAAAACTGTCGAGAAGCAAAAGAAGACACTCTCTTCGCTCTCAGTTTTAAAGGTTGGATAGTTACACCACCATGTTCCTCCCAGATTAAATACTTTCGTAACATGATGAGAATTCGCGACATACAATCACGTACGTTAGGTGAAATTGGGTAGAGTCAAGTGCCTTATGGCTCGCTCTGCTGTCACCAAACCTGGTACTTCTCGACGGCAGAAATTACTGTAGGCTACCGAGAAGTAAGCGGCGGCATCAGGTTAGATTAATCGGTCAGATTAATCGGTCAGATTAACAGCCCTTGCCTTACTCTGCTCGGTTTTGCGATGAGACATAGAGAAGAAGAGATGTAAAATTCAACCTATGAAAATTTACAGTGTTGCGTAGGGTAACCCTACAGAGGAGAACGCCTGTTGGCCAGGGGTTAGGCAACCAAGACGCATAAAGGAAATGCGTGTTGCCGATCGTGTCATTGACAGGGGCTCTCGAGGACTGCTTACCAATGCCGTAGTAGATGTCCAGTTGTCGCACTGTATCCTCGTAGTTAGACATTTTTAATTTCATATCTACCTCCAGATCACCGACGCTCATTCTCGGATCAAGGTCCCTGAAATAGTTCAAAACGTTCGATCAGAACTCAAAACCTAATCAATCGAAATCGTTCATGCTCAATCGAATAGTTTGCATGATATGGTTGCGATCTCCTTAAAGAAAATATTAAAAGTACAAACAAAGGGGACAGACAAGGAAAAAAATGTGTTCAAACGAGGAGAGATTGGGTAAGAAGAACCGTTGCTTGCGGTACTTTTAGAGTGCATCGTTACGTCGGCGCAGTGGGACACAAAGAGTCGACCCTCTTCATTTTTGTCTTAGATTGATAAAGCCAAGAACTCAACAAGTAGAGTGAAGTTAAAAGGTCTTCATGATGAAGTTTAACATACTGGGAAGCATGCAATATATTTTGTATCAAGAACAACAAGCACATAAAAGTCCAGAGTGAGAACAATAATAATCCTGTAGAAGCACAAAACACAAATCACCTAAACAAAGAAGCAAAGAAACCTAAAGCAACCTCAGAGTACAACTGATATGCACAATAATATCTGTGGTCTCTCTTCAATTTGGTGCCCCTTGATCAGACCCCACTATAAGGAGATCTATTGGGGGAAATTAAGGGATACCATCATCTATCAGTTTCAGTGAGTGTTCCATTCACTAACTAAGGTAATTAGACATTAACACAAAATGTCAGAGTCTGTCTTCCATGCATAATTTTTGTACCTTTTGGAAAACATTTTGAAGCTCCCAATAGATGACAAGGTACAAAAGATCACCCAGCAGCTTTTCACCTATTCCATCGCAGAGCTTATGAAAGCTACAAATAGAATTTGATGTGTAAGCCAAATACACACAACATAAAACACCAAATGAGCCATATAGATATGCTTCATACATAAATCTCAACTAAAAAGTCAGAAAAACCCAAACAAAATACCATGAAACCCTTGAAGTAAATCAGAAGGCTGATGATATTCGCACAAATTGAAAAGAACGCATTTGTATAGGGAGACTTCAATGCAGTAACCCAACCTAATGCATTTTAAATGGACTATTTTGTGCGAATTGTGCAAATAACCACATCGAATCAGAACTTGAATCATGCATGACAACACAGACTAGATAGTATAAGCCCAATAAAAATCTTCTTTACAAAGAGAACTGTTATTTTTCTTGTTGAAATTGATAAAAACGAGTAATTAATAAGAAAACTGCTCTACAACACAAATTATAATGCTAAATAGCAGCCCTTGTGCCAACGACAACCATCAAAACAGTTAGGCGGTAGTTTTGGCTGATAAATATTGTTATTCTACTGCATAAGCGAAGCACTTACCCTCTATTTCGCTCCCCCACATCAAAGATTGGGCAAAATTCTCTAGAACTATTGTCTAAATTACAAAAATAGGTGAAAGGGAGACAGGTTACAGCGCAGTACCCTTCACATATAAATAGATTATAGGGTTATTTCGGAATGACATCAAGGACAATCATAATAAAACTGCTTGTAGAAGCATCAATTGATACGGCGTCAAGCACTACGACGATATCAGAGAAGACTGATTCTTTTCCTTGTAAGTTAAACATTTATCTCTTCAGTTATTTGGCTGATCCTTTCCTAGCAGAAAGCTTTTGGTTGTTTGGACTTCTACGGCGAAGAAGGCGGCGAGATTCACTGAAAGAACATGAACAAAAAGGCGGTGAAGTGAATGTAAACAAACAAAGCAAACAGAAGTATGAGTCATTTTTGTCAAGTTAAATATTCCTTTTAATAAGTTTAGAGAAAATGTTACGATCGTGTGTTTTGACAGTAATATATTTAGCCTTAATGGCACTTTTGACAGAGACTTCCTCCACAAGAAAAATTTTACAGTTAAGTAATGTGGAACAGAAGGTCACTGTTTGTTCATCATGATTCACTAAGAACTTTGCTTTGGTTCTATATATATTCTTCCCTCTTCCTTTTTTTATTTCTTTGGGTCATCTTGATTGTGTTACACTTTGGTTGGGAAATTTTAATAAGTTAGGGTCTGTTTTCTTGAGCTGTCATCAGATAGCCATTTAACCTAACCTATTTGCTATTTGAAATTGTATTGCAGGTTTAAAGAAGATGATAACACCACAGATAGGTGTAATGACCTGCTCAATGAGTTTGCTACAGAAGCATCTAAGTTTAGTCTATGTGCTGTCATACATGCAAGGCCTATACATCTGTGTCAGAGATGTGTCAACCAATTTGTCAATGTTGCTACGGTGTTTGCCAGAATTCACAAGGTCTACTTTTACTTTTGGCCTATTTTTTATTGACTTGTCCTCTATAAGTTTCTTTCTAACTTATTTCTTATATTACAGGCAAACAATTCTAAAGGTCAATCTTGCCAAGAAATTCTTCTGAATTCAGATCGACTAGGGGTATTAAAACAAGTGAATTCTAGTGTACAGGATTTATGGAATCGAGCCAACTGTCAAAGTAGGCATTTGTTTTGTTTTTTTTTGTTTTGTTGTAAAGAAAGAAGTGAGTTAAATCAAGATATGTATGTTTGCAGGTTGTAATAGTTTTAATAAAAGTACCAATGAATATCAGCCATCAGACCGTACTCAGAAGTTTATCCAGCAAATATCATCTGTTATGGCTTGTATTCACACCCACAAAGGAGGATCTGGAAATAGCTCAGTATGCTCAGACTGTGAAAAAGAGTACTGTGACTTGAATGATTTGTATAATGAGCTCAAAGATCTGGAAGATGATGCTGTTTGCATGGATATAGTTGATTCTGTAAGTATAAGTTCTTATAGGAATTGTCCACTTTGCAGGGTGGAAGAATGTGACCAATCTGGGAAAGCTCTAGAAAAAATTGGGTTAGTCCTCTTTTAAGTTTGTAAAATGCAATCTTGCCAGATATCTCCAGCGCTGTACAAACTTGGTTAAAGGCTCATCATTGCCCGCTAACAGAAGAATTTATTTTTTTTCAAGAGGAGGTGATGTGATAATGAATTCCCATTTTTTGTATGCAGATGAATCGGACGCGAATCTTGTGGAGCGATGAGTTGAAATGCGTCAAAAGACACTCGACGGTGGATGTGCCTTTGTTTACAGTTTCATCGTTTGTATCTTTAACGCCACTGATTTTCTACTTGGGAGCGAAGTTATTTTCAAATCAAATCCGAAATCGTGTGCAAACGCGTAAGTCAAGCGCTCTTTGCGAATCTTTTAAGTTTTAAACTGATAATTTTATTAATGGATGGTCGTTGTTACAGAGAAAAGATTGGCGGAGCATATTAAGCCATCTACAAGCGAAGACGGATAAAGTATTAATGAAGGGAGAAATGCGCGTCTGTGATAATTATCTTCCCAAATTTTACTCTCAATTTTAATGCATCAGTCATTATCTAAATGTGATTGAGGCGACTACAAAGCAACTAATGGAACATATAATCTGTTTTATATAAAATAAAGTCTCAAAACGGATTTTTTTTCTTTATTTTTCAGCCTATGCACTTAGCGCTCGAGAGTCCATCATAAGAAAAGCTTCGGTCGTTGTGAAGACTCCTTGAGCCCAAATCACGAGCGGTAGCGGTCTAAACTAATGTTTCGCAGTTTTTCACCCTCGAATCAATTGTTAAAAAAGCGGGGGGAGGGAGTATGTGCGTTCGTCTTCCCATGAGATCGAAGCCACTTCTTGGCGTTGTTTCCCATTAACCAGCGGTGATTTATTGAACACAACAAAAGATGGTCTTTAGTACCAACGGGGAGGACGGAAAACCGATTGATGGACGGCTACTGTAGATCTCGGAATAATAAAAAAACACGAGTTTGTTTTCACTAAAAATTACATTGTCTCATAAAATTACAATCAAAATCAACATCACTTGACAAATAAATATATACTTGTTCGCCATGTACGATGCGTGCCGATATGCTGAAGTGCTGATCAAGAAATCGAGAAAGACCGGAGCACAAATCTGAAACTCACTTTACCAGACAAATGAGGGCAAAGTAGACGAAAAAAATCGCCGGTCGAAATGCGCTTGCCAACTGTATGCGTTTACAATACATTGAGAATCTGAAGAATTATTCAACTTGAAAATGTTTCACAACAAACGCCTCGAAGCTGAATTCCCGTTCGAAGTGTCCATGTGCGTATTTAACTAGACTCACTTTAGATGCAGTCAGAGACTTACAGGCGACAAATTTAGGTTACTCGTCACGTCTGATGTATCATTGGCAGCTTTGGATGTACAGTGGGCCACATAAGTCATGACCCCTGCTTCCATAAGAAATACATGGAAGCAGGGGTCATGACTTTTGTGACCCACTGTACACTAAACGACCATGAGCGTAATCCTCCTCCTTTGTCGCCTGTATACAGAATAGTCTTCACGTGCTATGATCAAATCCACGCCACAGAAAGTCTTCACATTCAAAGGAAAAAATGAAAGACACACACCTAAGTAAAAGACGTTCCCAGAAACCAAGGAAGAAGCGATTTCACAATCTCTGAAACAAGCTGACCTATCAGTACTTGCATGCTCAGGTCCTACAAAACGCACAACAGATATTTTTGGAGAGAAACTAGAAATGGATTTCTTTCTACTCATATTGGCAGTTGCTATGTTGTCTTATATTACACATTATCAAAAATAATTTGAAATTTATAAACTATAATCAGACCATTTCTTTGCCATTTGCTGGCTATTGACATTTTTAAATTACTATATACAATAGAAACTGGTGCAATCCACAAAAGGAAGAGAGACTGGACAAAAAACACCAATTCTTTACTTTCTCTTAGGGGAGCTGTACCAAAAACAGCTCTTTCCCAAGTCTCCGAAAGTTTAAATCAGGTAATAGTTTTAAGTCTTTTGAGAAATACAAAACTGGTGATTTGAGAAACGACCAGCTTCAAGTTAAAATGGTTGTAACGAAAGCTAGTGATTACTCCAATGGTTACGTTTAAACTCTTAAATACTAGAGGTTTGCATTTAGCTTGGCCAAAACCGCTTAGCTCGGTTAGAGGTTCTTGGAGATCGCTGTTTTTAGGACCCTCCTCCCTAGTCAAGGTTCAGGCAAATCGCGGACGTATTTAAACAATAAGTACTCTGCGTTTAAGCTAAACATTGCAGATATCCGCCAATAACAAGTTCAATCTAGTACAGAAGAGCGTACGAGACAAAACCTGATTTTCGATTTTTCGGACCTAACATTGGAAAGGACATTCTTGAAGACGTTCTTGTTTGGAATGGACGTCTGATATACCATCAAGGACAACGTTAATTTTAAAATAGGAAAAATATGAGAACGCGGCGTTAGTAACCTGGCGAGATCACTCCAGGCCACAAAAGTAAAAAAAAAACACAAGATATTCAATATTGAAATAACGGCAGTAGTACACACGAGAAAAAAATGTGCATTCAAAATTGCACACACACCGTTGATAAGCACAAACACTGAGTATAAAACTTGATCTGAGTAGTTGTTTCAACAATATGAAGTTAAATACAAAGGATTAACGAGAAAACACCAATAGCTCAGTACTCCTGCTAAGAATATGACACTCCGGAGTGTCAACTCATAAGCAGCAGAGGATATCGCAACTTTACATAAATTAGGAAGTACTATATCCCCCCAGCCAACAAAGTAATAGATACACCATTCAAATAAAATAGTAGTAAATGTGAATATCGAGTCAAACTTTACAAGGGAGTAATGGCAAAATAAGCCCGAAAAATATCTGGCCTCTTTATTCGAAAACCGCGGCAAAAAAGGTGGCTCTTCAAATCTCCAAAAGAAAACGACTCTTAAAATCAAAGGTCCTTCTTAAAGGACGAGCAACGCAGGGACATTTTAGCTCAAATTCAAATCATGTCAGATTTAAACGATACTCTTCTTTTTCGCGCCAGTTTGTCTCAACGTAACTCCAAGTTGAAAAAAACAAAATGAAAAGTGAGAGGATTTCTTTCTCTTCATGGATTCACAAATACATTTCAGATATTTATCTCAATATTGATGGATCCAGAGAAAACGACAGGAAGAGTGCCTCGAGGAGGACACAAAGAATCGTAAGCCAGGCGATATAGCTAGAAATCCTTCCCTCCTCACGACTCGTTTTGCACAGTGTTTTTTCTATCAAAACATTAGTCTTCAGAGCACATACTTTCGTACTCCTTGTACAATGCCTAGGCAAATCATGCGAATTATTTTCAAAAACCTTGCGGGTTAAAAATATTTCCTTTTTTCGTAAATCAAGAATCTCTTACTCTATCCAATTCGCGATTTCGCCCGTCCCGCAAAAAAGTTAACCCAACCAACCCAAAACTGACGTCAACCCAAAAATGACGTCAACTTCCAAGAACACGAATGCTAGGAGACTTCGAATATCATTTCAAAGACCGATTTTCTTGTGCCAACAAATAGAGCATTTTTAATTAACGATTCCGATCGTCAGCGCAAGAGTGAATTAACTCATTTTCGACAACCAGAATGCTCCGATTCATTTTCGAACTACCAATTTCACCCGTTTCAGCGGTTATGTACTCTGTTTAAAGGCACTTTTCCTCCAATCCACGCACTTTCCGATTCAGACCTGCTTCTACCGCGAGGGCAAGCTCATCAAAACTGATATTTCCGCTTAAAGAGCACCTTACGCATGGTCAGTTTCACCTCCGAATGCAAGAGCTTCAAATTGGACAAAGTGTGATGAAAGCGCTATGTGATGACGTCGGGGTCCTGGCGCGGCCCCGCGTTGGACTCGTTGGCCAGGTGGGGAGGTGGCGGGCTGGGGTCCGGCGCTGCCTCTTCCAGGGTCGGCGACGGCGGCGCCGGGGGGTAGTTCGGCAGCGGCGGGATGGGCGGGATCGCCGCGGGCTCGAAGCAGTTCACCGGAAAGGGTTGCGCTTGCGGGGCCGGGGCCGCGTTGTTCGCCGGCTCCATGATGATCACGTTCGCCGGCGCGGGTGCCTCTACCCGGGGGTCGGCTGTCGCCTCTGCCAGGTTCGTCACCGACTTCGACTTCACACACTGAAAACACAATATCCCCGTTAACCCTGAGGCAGCCAGCTTAACGCAGTAAATTTTAAGTTAACAGGTTCTTCACTCGGTGAATTTTCCAAGGCAAAAACGACTCGTAACAAAATAAAATATTGGTCCGATTGTACTGGCTAGGGGAGGTTCTCGATTCGAGGACAATTGCAACATACACCGAAATTTTCATTCAAATCGGTCAACTTGGTCGTAAGATATCCACAAAGTTTTTCGCACACAGAGACAGACACACGCACACACGTCAAGCTAAAAACCAGTTTTCTTGGCGTTTCAGTGTTAGTAGACTCAGGAAATGCTTAGCTCAACTTCGAATTTTCGGCGGTATTCCAATACTTCCATTCGTTCAACGAACATGGAAGTAAAACAAAATAAGGAACGATTCTCTAACCCATGGATTTGTCGAGGGTCGAGCTTTGTATAACCCAAATTTAACGGTATTCTAAGCTTAATAGAATCGCTGTAAAGCTTGTGTGCGGCTTTGATTTCTGACCTGAAAATCGACGTGTCGGCTTTTAGCTTCCTCCTTCTCCCAGCTCATGTGGATGAACGGTCGCTGGACGTAGTTGTAGATAACTTCCGCGCGGCCGCCCGCCCGTTTCCGCACTTTCTCTTTGTACGTAGGATAGCCCTCGATGCCCAATCGGATCTTCTTCAAGCCTCTGTCTTTCATCACTTGTTTGGCGACGTCTCGGTTTTCGATATATTTAAAGAAACGATACATGGCGGTGCTGTTCACAGCTGAGGAAAACAACACCATTTCATTAACTTCTTGCCTGAGTTTGCAGCCCCGTTTATTTTCACTTCAACCTTGATTTTAATTTGTTTCAAAATTTTCCGTCACCTTGCCGAGACTCACTTTTTTTTAAATTATACGCTTTATCTTTTTTTTAAATTCATTTTTAATGAAGATTAAGAGGGTTCTATTTTTTTCTTTGTTTTTTAAAATATTTTATTTTGTTTTCAGTTGGCTGTGCCCTGTTTTAATTACTGATTATATTTTTTTTTCCTTTCTTATTTTGGTAAGAAAGCAAACTAGATCATTGTGCTTCACATGAATTATTAATACCACATGTGAGGGTGACACGACTTTAGATCCTAACCGTGCACGTATAATGACGTATACATGAAATATATTTAAAACGTGGTAGAAATCTCGAAACTTGTATGTTAACACCCCGTTATGAGCTTGTAGCTCCCTTGGGGTTAATAAAGAGAAATAAAAAAAAAAAAGGCGTCTCATGATGATATGTTGAGGTTTTCTAAATCATAGGCAACTTTTTGATAAACTAAGGGAGCTACTAGAGCTCCCTTAGTTTGGAGAACTAAGGGAACACAAACTAATAAATTTTTCCACTTACTTTGGCTATACTCCTCTCCCATTTGAGGAGGATACTCTTCATCCCAATCTACGTAATCATCATCTGTTAAAACTACGACATGGCATTCGCGATCTCCTCGCTGGGCAGAATTCACCATCAGCGGCAAAATTAGTTCTTCCAAAAACACTTCAAACTGGCAGCGCGCCCCTTCGTTGGACAGTTCATGAAGAAGACCGCCTGGAAAAAGAAAAAAAATCGCTTCAGACTTTTGACCCTACACTCAAAAAGAAGAACACCAAATCTCCCGCCATTTCAAAGGCAGACAAAAATCAGACACCAATACTTATACGCGCCCGCGAATCAGTGCATACTTCAGATATTGGCGTGTCTCAGTGGAAATAAGTTATTGAGTTCTTCAAAACCATCTAATCAAGCTATTACAAAGACTTACGTAAATTTTGACACTTTACAGTTGAGACATCAAATGGAACTAAAAGGTAGTCGCAAGCTTCTCTTATGTCCTGGACAGACACACTCGGGGGACACCGAATAAGACCGTTCTTGTAGTACTCTAAAATGGCGCGAAACACGCTGGCGGAGATGCCACTGGCAACTTCATATTCGCCCCGCTCGTTCGGGTGAGTCATCTCTATACCCGAGCTAAACATCCTGTAAAAAAGAAAAAATGATTTTTAAACAATGTTTTGCGTTATTGTCCTAATTGCACATGGCGACACATGTGAAAGCTACGAAGCATACGTCGTGAGTTTTAAATAGATCATGGCTTATAATAAGTTTGGCCTTAATCAGGTCAACCTCAAGCTCACCTTCAAAAATCTGCCCCATAACAAGCTTACCAGCCTGAATTTCTCCTATACTAACCTAACCTAAACAGTGTTTTTGTATGTTGGCTAGAAATAGATTCCACGATTTTTCCACATCATCAAAAAAATAACAAACTACATTTTAAATATCTTTTAAAGAAAGAAAAAATCAATGTGTTGACTCTTTCCAAGAAATGATTTGGCAAGAATTGCTTTGGCTCGACTTCAGCTTGCATGATAGCTTTAACCTGGGTTTGCAAAGTTCATACATGTAAATGACTTACATGGGTCATATTAACTTTGGTTTGCGATAAATCTAGCCTATCTTTACCTAGAACACATAAAGCATATCTTTAGTGACCTTAAGTTTGTAAAAGAGTTATTGACTTTTTCAAGCGCTAAACAGAAGCTGCCAAACTATCCCTGATTTTTTGGGGTATTCCCAGTGAGTGAAAATCCTGGAGGTGGTTCAACAACTCCTCCCTACACATAACAGCCATAGGCCTTCTGTGTTTCAACTAGATATAAATGTCCACCCACAAAAAGCTACCTTTGAAGTCTTCCTTACTGTTTCTGCGAGATTCACATACTATGCATAACACACATGCTAATAAACAGCATGCACTGGTTGAACATCACCAATGTTTTGTAACCCCAAAACCACAAATGGGGCAAGTCTGATGGACAAAGACTGCATCATCTGTATAAATAATCTTACCTTCCTAGCATTGTATTAGGATGAGCAGTGAAGAGGGCAGGATCAAGAATAAATCTAGTATTGTCAACAACCAGAGTTATTCTCTCTTCACTTGGACCAGAAGTTGGCAAAGACGTCCCTGATGTTGATGTGCGTGAAGACAGGGAATCTGTGCGATCTGCATGCCTGTCACGACTGCAGGCCCTATCCCGGCCTGGAGAATGTGATTGTGTCATCTGATTTTTTGAGGGGCCAAGATGATGCTGATTGCGAGATCTAAAAAACAATCTACATTTTCAACACAGTTCTACTATTTAAGGCACCAATGGCACTGAGCTAAAGGACACACTCACCTTGTCCTTGGTACAGAACTCAACTGTTGTTTAGAGTTTGTCACAGAATGTGACCTCTGCTCTGTACTACAGGCTGATGATGAACGCTGAACCAAGCAGGGTTTGGGCTTTGAAGATGGACCGTAACTGCAAACAATATACCAATTAGCTCTGATAATTTCTCTCATTATTATTTGGGTGATATGATGAATGGCACACACCTCAAACGAGACTTGAAAACACGTCGTCGCCGATCGTCATTTTCATGATAATCTTCAGTGTCACTGCTGCTTTCCTGGTCGTATTGAGGACGCTCTTTCGAAGCAGACATCTCATCCTATGCAGCCAAAGGGAAAAATTAAGGTGACTCCGGTTATTCTTTTCCAACCAGAAGTAAAAAATCATACAAGCCCTAGGGGCAATGTACTTGGTCACAGAACGCCATAAATCACTTCTACTATTTAAGTTGCATGCAGAATGTGACTAAAAACAGTTCTGCAGATTTTGTAGTAAACCTCTGCATTCAGCCAAACAAGGGACAATGTAATACTAATTAGCATGAGCAATATTTACAAACAGACAATGTGGGAAGATTAACCACAATACTAATACACTTTTTCCCTGTTCTTTAACTGTATATTATAAAAATAGGAGGTTCTCTAACGTAACTTAGAAACAAACATGGAGTACATGCAACAACTCACAACATATCAGTGTTGGTATATCTCGGGGGTAAAGTAAACGCGGCACTATCACAAATTAAGATTATTCTGTTCAAGAAACAACAAAAGACAAGGAAATATGGAAGTATGGTATTGAAAAACACCATTGTGACCTACTTAGGTGGGTCCACTACGTACTAAACAACGGAGCGACTGAGATTGCGGTGCATTAACCTATATACGCATCGCGGACAATGATTCTCGGTATTCAGATTTGAGGCACGGTACATGAAAAATCTTCAAATCGAAATAATCAATAAATGATAATCTCATTAAAAATCCTTGAACTGGGGGAGCAAATTGTACGAGACGGGACAGCGAATGAACACTTCCAGATTTCTTTCATTTAGGCCAAAATAGAAGAAAGGAATTTATCAATACTTACCAAGAAACGAGGAAGCTGATAATAACTTCCAATCTGACGATTATGGGACAAGGCGCAAGTAACGACAACAGAGTAACCGAACAAACTTATTGCGCCAATGGCATTGACACTCACTGAGGCCTTTCTTTTCATTCATGTATCAGAGGCATCAGAGGTACACACTTGTTGTAATTTCCCCCCCCCCATGTAACTCCGTGATCCCCCTACACCCCTCACCCTTGGAGAGCAACTTGTACAGTATAAAAATTATCGATCA
>Ga0058701_10000619_pt1 | contig 23975 bp, 11 predicted proteins | sample AgamicOrMae_FD_97039 | JGI IMG/M metagenome (GOLD analysis project Ga0058701, IMG submission 97039) | Agave microbial communities from Guanajuato, Mexico - Or.Ma.e | ecosystem: Host-associated > Plants > Phyllosphere > Phylloplane/Leaf | place: Guanajuato, Mexico | collected 2012-06-04 | reverse complement strand
CTTAGTGTAAACATAGATTGAATCCAACTCACTGTGCCGCTTAATCAAGCCCAAGTCCCCCGCCAGTTACGGCAGGTTCTATAGCCTTTCGAACCACATCGACGTCCGTCCATCTGGCTTGTTCACTACTCAGCTAAGTTGAAGGTTGATTGCAATTCATTTGGATCAAAGAAAAAAGTGGACACGGTGTTTTGCAGCTCAACTGATGTGCCAGGAGCTTTTTGTGAATTTAATCTGAGGTAAGATAAACAACATCCTCTCGCAGCCTTTAGCTCCTAACTATCAATGCCGAGCTTCTGGATGACTGCCGAGTTTGCTCTTAATTTTTCTGCTGTTTCTTTGATTTATCCTTCCTTTTGGCTTTCTTTCCCTTTGGAGCTTGGCGAGCTGCCTCGCTAGGTGTCCCCGATTGTCTCGTAACCCGTTCCAATGGTCGAACCTCGACTGATAGTTGTCCTTTCGCTTGTTCCTCGCTGATCACCTCGGCCAGCTCGACGGGGCTCACCGACCTTCTCCTGCGGCCCCATCCGCCGCCCCATCCGCCACCCCATCTGCCTCCCCATCCGCCTCTCCGTCCGTGACCGCGGCCGTCACCGTGGCCGTGGCCGCGCCCGTGATGGCCGTCATCATCATCGTCGTCGTCATCATCATCGTCATCATCATCACCGTGACCGTGGTGGTGGTGGTCATCATCGTCATCATCGTCGTCGTCGTCATCATCATGATGGTGATGGTGGCGGTGCCCGTGTCCATCTCCGTGTCCTTGATTGTTGTTGGCTCCGGTTGCGGCCCCTCCGTCGGCCTTGGCAAGAACCACCATACCAAGTAAAAGCAAAGCTATGAGGACTCTTCTGTCCATATTGATTCCTGAGGACTTGTAGCTTCGCTACCTGTTAAATGTCTATCCTTATGAATATTCGGCTCCACTTCCGAATCTCTTATCGTGCGAATTATATCTTCTATCCAATCACTCCCGATGTGAAGAATGAGAGAATTGGGAGACACTTATATTCATTCCTCATGTAAAGTTTTGTCAGCTCGGAAATTAGGCGAAAGTCTTTGATCACGTGACCCAATCTGCATGCATCACAACATTTCATTAGCAAGCTGGTAGTTGGAACAAAAGCATCACCGTCATAGAGATTTTTTGGCGGTTGCTTAGTTGCCCCCAAACGATTCGACAAATGAGGTGATATTCAATGCGGTGACAACCATTTGGTCTAACAATCAACAGAATAAATTCAAGAACCATCCACGTAAACACCTCACAGAACTACATGACGATGACAGGAATTTGTTTTTCCCTCTTGTGTTTACATAATTTGAACTATATCGTACGATTCTGCATCCGTCGGGAGAGCTATCGCTTGTGCTGAGCAAACAACCGATCGATGGATCACTTAGACAGCCATTGACTAATATTTTCTTGTTGCTCTCAATTGGATGCGCGTCACTAATCGATGCGATAGATTTGCCATTCCAAAGGCTCGGTCAACCGTGATGAAGCCAATTTTTCAATCGGCCGCTTTGCGTCATTGGCAGTGACATTTGTCTGCAATGTACGGCGCAAATATTGTCTCCGAGTATGTGGGCGTATTCCAAAGATGACTCAGCACCTCTTGAGGAGCGACTATAATCCAATTCCATTCAGTTCGGTTGTTCATCCTCCACATCGTTGTCGAATCTTGCTTAGCTAATTGATTTGAGCTTCCTTGGAACTCACATCGAATGGACTCTCGCTTGTAGATCAAGATTAGGCGAGAGAATGTGGACCATTTGATCGAGAGGTCGAAATCTCATCGAGGAAACAGTCCGAAACAATCAACGAGTTAGCTCGCCGACAACTGTTTCATCGGATCGTTACTGCATAATTCGGAGGCAAAGATTGACTTTGCTCAAGAATAGAGGCCACGACGATCTTCTCTATGGATATTGGTCCAAACACGACCGCAAATTCTGAATTGTCTAGCAATCACACGAGTTTCCAATTCATGGTCGAATGCGCGAGAAGCTTGACCACGACGCAGGCTTGTTTGCTAAACAGATCGTTTCGTGGTTAGCAGGATTTCAAAGTTCTTGATAACGGTTGGCGGCCAAAATGACCGCAAACTAGGCAGATGAACTAGAAGATTCTCTGCTTGAGCAATGAGAAGAAACTCGAAATAAAAGAGCAACCAAAGGGCTCAAGTTTGGCGCCGCCCAAATAGTGGTCGACCCGCAAGGGCTCGATGGCCGAACGCTGGCTTGTTGCAGCCATAAGCCAGCCTGTGGGCTGTTTCTCAATTCAACAGGTTGCGGTGAGGCAAATTTAAACCGAGGGACAGAGTTTTTGTCTGTATTATTCATATGATAACGATTCTAATTACGAGCCACAACCCGCAAGCGTTCTTTCCTTCAATCACATGGACGAACACCCGGTGTTCTCGAGCACATTAGTTGAACAAGTTGTACCTTCAATTGCAAAGTGTAATAAACCTCAGCGTTGTTCAATTGCGAGGAGCGCTTCTCTAGTTTCATATGCTTGCAGTGGTTGCATCTGTAAGCTAGACGGACTAGCTGAGCAGGAGAGAGTGAGAGAGGCAGAGAGTTTAATGACACAGTCAGAAATCCACTGAGGCAAATGATCGGACCGGAGAAGGAGAGCAACCAAGGGAGAGTGCGGAGCAAGTTCAACGACTACACCACGAATGCTGCTTCACAGAGAGAAGGCGAGGTAGAGAGAGCGGGATAAGTGTCACCATGAAGCCGCCACTTTCCAAAGCTCATCATGCTCACTTTCATGGATGGACTTGAATCCCCTGGTGGCTGGATGACCATCCAAGCCCATATGAGGCAAGTTGAATGAATGACACTTGATTTCCACTCATTTCAACAACGAAAGTAAACGCCCCCAATGATACTTAACTATCCCAAGTCCAGGTAAGCGCCCTTTGATATAGCAATATTTGTTCATTTGCTTCAAAATGAACAAATATTCCAGGCGCGAATCCAATTTGGAATCTAGTTCACACAGCGAACTGGTAGCGAGAGTCCAGTTGGATCAATGTTTCAAACAGTATGCTGCGCTTCAGTATGTAGAAATATGGTTTTCGTGAAAGTCGATTGGATTGCAATGAGTTGCTCGCTGCAAAAAGTGGGAGTTTAGATGAACAAAAAGATTGCTGAGATGCAGGAGTCAATTAATGAGGAAGAGCAGCATTCGAGAGTAAAACGAGAGCTCACAGTTAGATACAACTATAAAGAGCAAGACAATAACAATAATAATAATAATAATAATAATCTTAATAATCGTAGTAATAAGACTAATGCAATGCAACGACAAAGACCCAAGAGCCAGCCTCCGATCAAGTTTCAAGCCTGTGGAGAGATTAGGAATCTTCTCCTTGATAAAGAGCACCAAAATCGTGCGCTCACTAGCAGGCCCAATTGTTTTTCAAACGCCAGACCAATTCCAAGAAGAATGACTCTGGCAAATCTCCTCGAACAAGACGAATTAAAGCTCCTCAACCAACAAGCTCAATCCGATCGTCTATCCCCATTGAGTTCCATCTCATCCTCGACCTCGGCCTCATTAAGCTCATCAACACTGTCGCTCACCACCAGCAGTGGCTCGTCGGCCTCCACAGTTTTGGCTGTCTCGTCAGGTAGCGAGAGGAAATGCCAAGCATCGGCCATGAATCGCCGCGCCTCCTCGTCCACCGAGGACGAAGATCTAGAGGCCAGTTACCAATCGTCGTCCTGCTCATCATCTTCAACATCATCAGGAGTTTCATCCTCTGAGAGTGGCCAGCTTGCTAACGGTACAAAATCGATCAGAGCCAAATCGACGAGCGGAAAACCGGCCAAGTTGAGCCAGGAGGTTCACTTGGTTGAAGCTTTTCCCTTTCCATTTCCATTTCAAGATGATTGTTTGTTGCCTGCTAGCAGTAGCAACAGAGAAATGAGACAGCTGGCCAGAGATATGGCGCGCAGAATGGTTGTATCCAAGCTCAGGTTGGCCAACTCGCTTGGCCAGCGCGAGCCCGGCTGGTTTGTATCGGTGTCGGTGGACGAAATTGAATGGTTCCAACTGCAAGAGCAGGAAAAATGTGGCCAAATCATCAAGGCTCACCCCCAGACCAATGGGCGCATTCAATCGAGGAGGCAGGTCGTTGATTGTTTGCAAGATCACGAGCTATTAATTTGGCTAATTGAATGCGAGACCAAAAGTGGCCACTCGTTATCGCTAGATGATAACGAAAAGCAACAGGTGCACGCAGACAATCCTAGTCCTGTGTCTTCGTTAGCGCACGAAGACCAACAGGATGCAGGTGATTACGCCCAATCAAGTGGGGGCAATGTGATTGGCGTCTATGGAACCAACGAAGAGCCATCATTGAAGGAGACAGAAGCAGGAGGCTTGAAGTTGATAGTGTGGCTCTGTGCCAGCGACAAGGAAGCTAGAGATTTGCATGGCCTCTGGCACTCCGCAGGCTGTTCAGTTGGCTGTGACAGCAATTGTCTAGCTAGCGACGGGAGAAAGTCGAAACACTCTGAAGATATGGTGTCTGTCGCGCCAATAGATGGCCACCAAGCCGGTTTGCTGGGCACAATATTGGCCAATGTCGGAGATGGGAAGGAGGACGAAAGTAGTGCCGTTGTTGTTGTGACAAAAGAGGAGCTGTCGAGGAAGAGTGTGGATGTTTTTGTTGCCGATACACTGACGACCGAGGAGTCGACTAATCGAAGTTTGGAATGTATCGATGAAAGGAATTTCGGATTATTGGACTCCAGTTTGGGGGACTCAATGAAAATTGATGATGAAAATGGAAATGGAGAGAACGGGCTAGACAAGCAGCAGGAAGAGCACCAAGATATTGATGATTGTGCGCTGGAGTCTGACGACCATGTGGTTCGGGAGGCTGCTGGTGAGCAGTCGTCTCCATTGGGATCTGTGGTCGGCAGCAACACCAAGCAAAGCTCTGGGACGACCAAGGAAACCACACTGGCGCGACCATCATCACCGGTTAATGTGGCCGCAGCATTAGCAAACGAACAGCACCATCATATGACTCCAACGCTCTACAATAGAGACAGACGCGATCCATCATCTCTGTCTGCAACAGGTGAGCTCGATTCCGTTGTTGCCTTGCATGCTCCTAATGATAATGCCGAATCAGCAGCCAGCGGCAGAGCGAGCAAACAAGAGCATCAGAAGGAGAAAATCGAGATCAAGCCGGATCAAGCAACGGTGCCTGCAGTTAAGCCGAGAACAAGCATTTTGAAGAGACAACAACAAGATAGAGGCGCAACCATCGAGAAGGCAAAAGCACCTAAGGAGGCTAATGGAGATGAAGAGGGTTCGAAAAAGAAAGCAAATTTTCCCATAAGTCGCGCAAGTTTGCTCAACAGGTCCATGAAATTAGTGCCACTCTTCCAGCGTCAAAAATCTATCCCTAAGAAATCTCTAGAAGAGGAACAAATCAAGCCAGAACAGAGACCGACGCTTGGCAGCCCAAAGGCTAGCGCCCGCGCACCGATTTCCGCCGAGAAGCTGGCCAAGCAAGCGGTCCAATCAAGATCTGATGGAGCGTTGGGCTCGGCATCGTCGGACAAAACTGCTCTTGGGAGTAGCAGCAGTTTGGCCTGCCCTGTTGGGTCGAGTGGTATGAACTGCAGCAACCATTCTCCTACGAAGCAGAGAGAGTTGAAAATTTCGGGACATCAATTAAGAGGGAAAGTGGTGGATGGGCCGCGGGCTAATTGTGCACTGGTTGATAACGGGCTAGCAGTGGCTGATTGCGTTGACGAGGAGGAAACACATTTGTCGTCATCGAGCGTTAGTAGTGGTAGCACCAACAGCGGCCAGAGAGCGACCAAACAAGCAAACTCGGCCGATTCTGGTCGACTCTCAGATCTAACCATCGCAGAACTCCAAGAGCGATCGCAAGCGGCGCCGAACGCATTAATTAGCGCAACCGATAGGCAAAAACAACAAATAAGGGACCACCCAGACGATAAGCTTAAACAGGCAAGCGATCAAAGGAGTGCAAAGATACTAGGGACACGCAAATCGGTCCACTTGATATCAGTTAGCAATGGTGCTAGAAGTCAGCCAGATCAAGATGGTATTCCTAAATTTAAGAAACAGTTGAGTGCCAGCAAGACTACTGTTGGGGAGGAGGAGGAAGAAGAGAGAGGAGGAAACTCGGGCAAGGAAAAGGAATGTGAGAAGAGAGCGAGCCAGGTTGACAAAGAGGCACACAGGCTCGACTCCGCGGCCTGTCATTCGGACAACCGAGAGCAGGCCTTCGAACGGCTCAGATTGCGTGCCTCTTGCTATGATATCACCCGACTGATGTCAAAGAACAACACACTGCAATCTCAACTGGCGAAGTTACGTACCATTTCCGAGTCTCAAAAGCAGGCCCGAGAAGCAAACTTGAGGCTACATTCAACAAGCAACCAGGACGATAAAGAGCACAGGGCTCCAGATGAGGGGGCGAGAAAATTCTCAATACGAAAGACAGACTCTGGGTCTGAAGAAATGATAACCGAGCACTCGATTGCTGGATCGATTTCTCGGTCGTCAAGGTGCTCAGTGGTACTGATAGGCAGTAGCGGGAGGCCTCAAGATAGGACCACTTTGAAAAAAATTTCGGCTGAGGAAGAGGAGCGAGAGGAGGTCAAATCAAAAACTCTGCAGCCTGTTAGGAGGCAAAAATCAATTCTGAAACAAACTGAGCCGGTCGTTAGGGTTAAATCGCCTGCCAAGTTGCCCAAAGAAGAAGATGAAAAGTCGATGTCTGAGGTGACAGCTTCTGACGAGTCTGACACTGAGGTCGAGGAATCTGGCGATCGAGCAGAGAGTGATGAGTTGAAGGAGGCGCCCAAGTTGAGCAAGTTTAGTTTGTTACGCCAAAGTTTCAACCAGAAAACTCTATCCTCAATGCTCAAGTTTTCAAGCAGAGCTTCGATGCGGATCAAAGCGAAAGTTGCACCCAAATTGATAGCTGATGATAAATTGCCGAGCAAGATTGAGCCGAAGTCGTTGCCGGAAGCTGCATCCAAGGGTGAGGGTGATAGCTCCATGAAAGCCACCAAAATTCCGGGATCGATTATTAGGTCAAGCAAGCAGAAACAATTCCACGAAGAGCAACTCATGGCACAGGCTGGCCTTATGATCACCAGTAGTCAGCAACACATCCAACAGCAACATCACCAACAACAGCTCATTCAGAGACAACAGCAACAACAAATGATCTACCAGCAACACTATGCCGCAGCCTTGCAGCAGCACCAGCAGCAACAAGTTATGATGCAGCGCCAGCAGCAACAGTATGCCGCCTATGCCTACGCAAATCAATACGTTGCGACACAGCAAGCGCTACTCCTCCAATCGGTCATCTCACCAGGTCCAGTGGGACCCCCACCTCCAGGGGTGATGCCTGTGCCTCAAATAGGGCACCACTACCAACATCACTCGCAGCAGATGTTATCGCTCATCCCAAAGTCGCCCCAATCCATAGCCCGATCCAATATCAAACGATCAGATTCTAGAATCTACTCGGCGCATATGCCACAACCGCAGCAACATCCAATCGTCTTGCCGATGGCAATGGTCAACCATCAGGGAGTGAATGTTGTCTATGCAACTCCATCACAGATTAACCAAACCCACGAGACTAAAAGCAAGCCAGTTGCCACTAGGGGTAGCTCGACTCTCGGTGCCTCTATGCGCAAGACTGTCAGATCGATCCTAACCAGTAGGGCCTCGAACGACAACGAGAGACAATCTTCCGATAAACAGTCAACGAGGTCAGCAATCGAGAATCAACAACCAAGTCACCTAAAGAGTGCTCTTAAGTCACCTAAAAGCACTCCTAAGTCTAGGGGAATTCTCGTGAATATAAAGTCCAATTCGACGTCAACAATTGCGCTCAACAGTGAGGGATCTTCGGACGGAGACCAATCCTCATCCACAGTGGAGGACCATTTCCCAATTCGACAGCAGCAGAATGGGGTAACTTCGTATCCAAAGTCGGTGCTCAAAAAAACGAGGCAGTCATATGAGAACTCTTCTTCCAATCAGCTCGGGGCGCGATCCTCAATTCAATTGTCCTCAACGAAGTCGTCAGAAAAGGCGCAGATTGTTGAAAAGTCGAGCGAGGATGCCTACAATTTTAAGAGGTCGGTGGCGTCTCGATCTAGTCGACGAAGTAGATCCCCCACCAGGTTAGGCGTTGGTTCGAACGGGGACAACTTTGATAGCGATAGACGAATGAGCACCAAAACTTATGAGGCGCCAAATCAAAAGAGAAATGTTACATTCAGCACAAAGCTAACAACATCAATCGCCTAATCAGGGCTGATCCGCCGAACTAGTAAGGAGCACATCTAGCTAGAGTCAATTAGGCTATATTTTACTTCGTAAATTTGTACATATGTTTAGTTCAGTAGGGATACCAATGGAACTTGAGATAATACTGAAAACTATTTCTTTAAATGCCCGTGGTTAAATGGTGCTGATATACTGTGATGATAAGCAGCGCAAAGTCAATCCACAGGGATTCGCGCTGCATCTAGAAGAGCTAGAGTCAGAAATGAAGCGTGCGTGGTTCGCAATGCCAATTAGGCACCAACAAAACCTCAACGTGGTTTTCACTCGAACGTGCCAACGCAAAACTTCCCAAGGAATATTCCAACTTGGAATAGATCTTATTGTGAATCTAATTTGTATGATATAATTTCAAATCAACATGCGTGTTGATCGATGTAGTTTTTGTGGAGCCCCATACTATCCTGGGCATGGGATTCAATTTGTTCGCAATGATTGTAAAGTATTCAAGTTTTGTAGATCAAAATGTCACAAACAATTCAAGCACAAAAAGAATCCTAGGAGGGCCAGATGGACCAAAGCCTATCGCAAAGCCGCTAACAAAGAGCTCACTATAGATCCGGCTTTTGAATTTGAGAAGCGCCGTAATGTCCCCATCAAATATAATCGTAATCTTTGGCAACAGACACAGGAAGCGATGAAAAGAATCGCCGAAATTAAACAGAGACGTGTCGAACATTTCGCCAAGATAAGAGCCAAGAAGGCGCAGAAGTACAAAGACGAATGCGATAAACGAGAAGTCCAAAGAGATATCGCTTTGATTAGGTCCCCCGCCTCCAAGTTAACTATAAAGCAGCTTGTAGAGAAAGCCAAGAAGAAGGCTAGAGTGAAAATAACGAACGATGTAATAGATTGTGAGCTTGACGAAGAAGATGAGCAATATAATTACACTGACGAGAGTGAGGTCGAGTGCGAGATGGAGACAGAAACTTGCTGATCGATTGTAATTTCAACGATCGTAAATAAAATACATTCAAAGACCTCTGGCTTTACTTCAAAACGTTTTATTCGCATCAGGCAGCAACCAACAACATCACGACGGCATAACAACTCGATCTCGGGTTCACAAGTTTGACCCAATCCTCTGGGGCATATCGAAGCGGCGAAGGACTTCCCTGGAGCTGTTGAGAGCTCTACCTAGGAGAAACCTTAGATGATAGCTGCTTATCACGTCCATACGAGAGGTACCTTTAGATATGATTGCATATCACTTCTTAGACGAGCGACCACCAGGATGACTTGATTGGCTGGTGTGGCTTAGGTGGCTTCCCTCATCGATGGATTCCTTAACTGTTTTTGCGATCTTGTAGGTGATCTTAGTGGCACCACCAGGTCCATGGCTTATCGAGGGTGGGTACGAAAGATTAGCCATGGCCCGAGCATTGTACTCGGATAGTTGAGACACTTGAACCACGTTCAATGGGATGGTCAGTCTTTCGTCCACCCCAAGACGTTTCATACAATCTTTACAAATACCAGCTAATCGCATGTTACTCATTTTCAAGATACAACAATTGAATCTCTTGAAAGGATGTAGCTAATATTCCAGTTTTCGTGGATGAGGGGTCTCGTGCAGGTTCAATTCTTGCTTTGGTCTAGCGAAAAAAGAAGCTTACCTGAAAACTGGATTGGTCGTCTGATGTAGTGGGTCACGCGCACTCATTGCTTTTTTCCAATTCTTGATCATCAAGTGGAATAGCCGTGAGCATCTTATCATCCACTTTCGAGTCTACGTTCTCAAAATCCAAAAAGTACAGAAACGCTTCCTCAACATCTTCGATCGGTCCAGAGTGCCAAGCTTGGTTTTTGACTCCCGAAAAATCCAATGTGTTAAGTTGAAAACGAGTGAAGAAGAAAGTCTTCACGGGTAGTAGTTTGTAAGAGATGACTTGAAGAGATATCGGCAGTTTATATTCCTTTAAAGTTGCTAGTTGCCTCGTTAAACCATAGGCGTGAATAATGTTGCGGGACATCATCTCCTCGTTTGGAAGGTCTCTCTTGATTCTTGAGGCCAAATATATGGTGCGCGGAAATGATCCATGCGGAAATTTGAAAGACCACTCGTTTTCATAGAATCTTCTCTTCTCGATTACACTCCTCCAGCTGCGAGGCCGTATATCCGACAGCTCTTTAGAGATTGTAGAATCGGGTGATGGGTTTATGGGTGGAATTGGATCATTTGCTACTGTCATATGGTCGATAAATAGGTCCAATCCAATCTTATGTGAATCACGTTCAAATAGTACTTTGCAGTGGGGGTAACTCAAGACCAAGAGCTTTAGATATTGATTGAACTTCTCTTTGTCATGGAAACTATGGTTTGCTAGAACAGTTTGAGAATAATGGGCAACAGATTTGAGTAGGTTGGACTCTGCCCGCTCGTCGGTGATACCGTATCTGGCATTCGGACGCATGTTGATTTTAGGGAACTCCCGCCTGCCAGGCAATCGAACAAGAACGCTGTCCTTGTGTAGTGCCCAATCAATCTTGCGTTGCAATTGGTCAAAATCTTTATCTGTAGGCGCAAGAGGTGGGTAGGCTTTCATTCGATCAGTCTCTATTAGCGTATTCGTGAAGTGCTGAACATCCTCCGAAGGAGAAAAGAGCCTGGTATCTATCGTGTAGTGGTATATAGGCTCTTGGTTTTTCATTGGATCTTCAACAAAATTGTAAGGCCATGGATGATCATAGACTACCTTTTCACCGGATTTTATTTTCATAAGCTTTTCCGGTAGCGCATCGATGTGACCGACCATGAAATCGCTAGCATCCATCACGATAGAGCTTGGGGGCAATTTCTCTTGCGGTATAGTTTTGTCCGCTATCTCCATGCGCCGGACGAAGAAGTTCCACTTGTAGTTCCATTGGGGCAAGTATCCTTGACGCTTCTTGAGAGTTTTACCCTCGCCAAACTCCTTCCAGAATCTAAAAACAGGCGGCCCATTGAGCACCTTAGTAATTCTCATCTTGATTTCCGCTCCAAAATGATGAGATCAAGGTAGACAGATTTACCTGGATCGTTGACGGCCTTCGATAAAAGCCTTAGGCCCTTCATGAGATAGGGTCTGGACGTCAGGAAAAGCTGAAGAGTCGAGAAGCATGTTTCTCGTGCCCTCGGTGTAGCGGGGGTCGGCATCAGTGATAGTAACCATCGCGGGGATAAACATAAGATTCATTCCTGTACTTGTGTGCGATGATGGTGGGAGTCGTAAGCCACAATTTGTTTGGCCAGCCTGAGTCTTCTTACCCATGTGAACGATTTGTGAGTCCCTAGTGGTTGTTCGCTGACTATTGTCGCACTGAATGTGCGGTGTGTAGAACGTATGCGTATGTATGTGCGAAATGTTCCTCCATCTCATCGCGCACAGATCGAGAGGAGCGCACAAATAGCAAGCGAATCTGCGTCTTTAGCGTAGAGAATAATGAAATGGAATTGGATCAGCAACAGCAGGCAACGCACAAACACACGACACAGCGATTGATGGAGACCGAGAGGGGAGATTGGATTTCCCTGGTTCGATTTGCTTGTAATTAATACTATTTACTGTTATTATTCTACTATCAATAGCCATTCGAAGTGCTGCTTCATCCTGCATTATTGTATACTCCACCATAATCCAATATTTAGCCTTAATAACACGCTCTAGCGAATGTTCTTAAATTTGTTAAGCCCCTTGTTTTCTTGCTAAACTCTTTCCTCCTCCCCAATGAACATCACTGTTACCGATATTATCACCAGCAGCCGAACCACGGTACCTATTCAACTCCGTAACTCAGCGAAGCAACCATAACCACCACCGTATTCCCACTCCATATCCTCGTCAAGCCCTCATTAGCCACCCTGTTAGCTCAAGTTTGCCCTGCCTATCCATCAAGATCGCTATCGACAGTTCCAGAAACACCTAGAGCAAATTAGTCAAATTTACACCTTAATAAGTATAGACAATACAAGATTCATAACAGATATCGTGCCACCTTGTGGGTATCCGTTGTAGTTAGTCATAGAGGCGCGCCGGCAATCATTATATCAGATGGATGTTGACCGAACTGCATGGCGCTCGACGTTGGTCAAAAGTCATGATGAAAACAAAACCTATATTTTAGTTAAATTGAGTGAATCCTTCTCGAATGCAATTCAGGAATACTCAACGCCAACAATAAAATTCCAAGGGTCTCGTGGTGCAATCAAGTTCCCAAATGGAAAGAATTACGATTTCAGCTTGGAGCAACAGGATAGAGATGTCGAATGTATTCGGCAAACCAAGCATAGGTGGGAATCGGTTGGAAAAGTCGCTTGCTGTCTACATGTTAAAGGAAAAGATGATGTTTACCAAAGGACCAGAACAAAAATGGCGGCGGCCGAAAAGGAGAAAAGGAAATATTGTACAAAATTGCTAAATTCTCCGGAGCATGATACTCCAACAGCTTCAGTGAGTAGAGCTCTTCCGATCGCTTCTACCGGAAGCCTCAATAGTGCTTCAGCACCAGCAATTTCCAGGACTACACAACCAAATAATAATTTCAATAATAGTAGTGCATCTAGGGGATCTTCAAAGTTGCTCGACCCGACTGGAAGGGCATCATCTTCTTCGACCACTACTGTCGCCTTCGGTGCCAATCAAACTACAGCAACTACAAGTGGTGTGCATACTAAAACAAGTAAGATTAGCAACAACAGCAGTGGAAAGCATCATAACAATCACAAGGGTCACCAAAATCATAATCACAATAATATAAATCACAACAATCACCTAACCAGCGGCCATGAGCGCAAGAATCACAACCACTACAATCACACTTCTTTAATTGATGGCTCAAAAAGTAACAATAGCAGTTATATTAGTGGTAGAACGACTGATATCAAATCTTCCTCTTCACTATTATCCTCATCGTCATCTTCCTCATCCTCCTCAGCATCATCTTCATCTTCCTCGGCACCTGCCAGCACATCTACCACTACCACAACGAATAATACAACCAAAAATAACTTGAACAAAATCAACCTGAGCAAATATCCAGATATCACAGATGTCGAACAACTGAAAAGGTATAAGGCTGATTTCGATAAAGACTTTCAAGAATATCAACATTTACATGGTTATCTTCAAAGGATTGAGGAAAAGTTTAAGAAATTGAGAGAAACTTTGAAGCAGAGCATTGAGGGCTCCGCTGAGTGGGAATCCGCCAAAGAGGAGATTTTCAGCGAATATGATAGAATCAAGGGTGATAGCAACTTCCATAAGGCTAGGAGTAAATATAAGCAGTTACGTGAAAGACTAGCTCACATAAAAGAGAAAATTTTCCAATTCAAAAGAGATAATAGGGACAAGTTCAACTGCCGAAAGAAGCGTAAGAGATAGCAGTGGGCTGAGTGGTTGATCAATCATATGATAAAGTAGGATGTTTGTACTTCTATGAGATAGCCCCTCATTGGATTGGAAACTTGTGTGAAATTACAGATATATTAAGTCTAAAAACTTTCAAGAAATGAACAAACAATGAAAAATGTTGGGTATTGGCGCCCTCAAAGTATACTTGTAGACTTTCGAAAGACTTATTTGTTGATAGGAAGTAAGAGGTGGATTAAATTAATTGATAATAAATGATGTGAAATAAATTTTTCTCCGACATCTCATCTAGATAGGGCCTATGTTGTGATATTGACACGAGGTACTAGAGTTGAGTTTTCAAACGAGATCTCCCTTCTATGGTGACTAAATTTAATTGATTGGAGAAAGATAATTACACAATTCAAGCCCAGATAGAGTGCAAACCTCACGTGGATGCGGTGGACGGTGCCCACGGTGGTGCAGTTTAAAGGGACTTACTGCGAGCATGCGGCGGTGAATATTTGTAATGAGTTACTCCAAAATTTATGTCAGCTGACATTTTTAGTTGATCCGAGTCATTACAGCCAAGTATGCCGGGTAAAACTTTCTATCACCCTACGCCTATGAGTATATGCTCCGCAAGTTGCTTTGACATATAGATCATGTGAAAATGTCATACCGGTTATCGTGAAAATTTATACCCTGCGTAGGATGAGCAGTCATTGATCAATTCACATGAGCCCACTCGGCAGGTGGACATCAAGATATTAGGCAATTCACAATGTTCCATCGCATGATGAACTACGGCGAATTCGAGGCGAGACCCACCACAATTCTCACCTTGGATACGATCAGACAAAATTTGCCAAGGTTCAAGCGTCATGAGGATTTGGTAATCATACGAGATCATTCATGGGAAGAACTCAAGAAATCAATTCCGATCCCAGTCGCCAATGATGAGAATAGCCCATTTTCCATTGACGAAGATGAGCTAGCATCGCTGGTTTGTCAATCAATCCAAAAGCCGGTTTGTCGCCGGTTAGCCATTGAGAGCCGCGTCAACAGCGACGCCTATCGAAGACCGAGCGTCCAAATGATATTGGGGCAAAATGGGATAGTCAGACACAAAGATAACCACATCATTTATCAGTTTGATGTAACGAAATGCATGTTTTCTTTTGGAAACATAACTGAGAAGATGCGCATGGCAGCTCTAGATTGTTCAAACGAGATCGTAGTTGACTTGTTCGCTGGTATAGGTTATTTTAGTCTGCCGTTATTAATACACGCCAAAGCAAAACATTTATATGCCTGTGATTGGAATCCCCACTCCATTGACGCTTTGCAAAAAAATCTCATCTTGAACAAGGTTAAATCGGATAGATACACTGTGATTGAGGGTGATAATAGACTGTTCAGACCATCAAACGTGGCACAGAGAGTTTTGCTAGGAATATTACCCAGCTGTAGAAAGTTCATGAAGACAGCGTTGGAGTGCGTTGACAAGAAAACTGGAGCTATATTGCATTGTCACGATCTAGTAGAAACTAAATTTGACTCCGAGATAGACCATCCGAACCAGGAGAGGAGAGCCCCTGTATCTCCAACTCTATCCGAGCATCTTTTGAACTCAACATCATCGACATCAACAACAGCCACTGCGGCAACAAGTATTGCCAATAACTACTCGGATTGTCAATCTCTGAATCACTCGATAACGTTTACTTCTACGAACTCTTCCCTCTCAAATATTGAGAAGCTTTCGGTGCCGATAGACGAACTGAGACTACAGACCACAGAAGACGAGGAGAAGGATAGCGCCTTCAGTGTGATAACAGATAGTATCAATAACGACAGTAACGCTCCTAATAACCGGTCAGGTTCTGGCAGATGCGGAGAAAATGGTGAGAATTCGAATTGTTCCCCGAACAATAGTTTCCAATTAGAAAATCTTGAACTCATCAACAAGCAACTCATCAGTACAGACTCGAGGTCATCACCAAAAATAATCGCAAGCTACGATACGTGCAGTGTCGGTAGTCCGATCGTTACAAATAACAACAATTATAACAATGGTCTTGAGAGTGGTCACGCCCAGAAGGAGCAAAGGCATAAAACGAGATCAAATAGTGTTAATGTGGAGGATGAGGGGGATAAGATTTCGCTGAATAACGAACTGAAGTCAGTATTGGAGGCGAGGGCAGAATCGTTGATTTCTTGCATAAAAGAGGAGTTAGATAAGTGTAGGCTTAATGCTAAAATGTTGTCAGCCCATCCGGTCAAATCTTACGCCCCTCACGTATATCATGTTGTCTTTGATATAGAATTAAGACCAAGCAAAATTGAGTAAAGTGAAATTAACTGCTTGAACGATAATCACATCACTGCTATATAGCATTCTTCCTAGTGTATTTGACGTGCTCAACTGCTCTTTTCGTGTCAATGGCTCATCTCGTCGGCTAATTGAGATGGATCACAGTTTTTGGCAACTCAACATCAGACGAGAGTACCAAGTTTTGATCTTGGGCTATCGTAGTGAGTTGCCAATCTTTAATCTCAATAGTCCGAGAAGACACTCGAGATCACTTTCATGCCTCGAAATTCGCAACAGGTTTTCGAGCCTGATTGGGCTGATGTATGAATCTAGGTTCATTCATTGGTCGTTCTCAAGTTTCCCACATGATTAGGTAGCAGGTTCATTGATGGGTAGACAGCACGTAGTTTGTAGCCGACATAAGCTCTTTGCTGGTGTGTGTATGACCGTCATTCTTGCATAATTGATGCTTTCAGGGGATCAATTTTCCCGTTGATGTCTACTCGCCCGAGTAACATAACACATAATTAGTGCGCCTGGGCCCCGGGCAACGAACTGGTGAGCTTACAGGAAGCTAAGTAAGTTTGGCATTGACCATATCATATGCACATAGGGCCGCTGGTGAGCCATGATTTGCAGCGAAGTCAGCGCAAAATTCGTGTGCGAGTGGGCCCGGGATTGCACACAAGCCCATGCGCCACCGTAACCGGGCTCCCCAAGTGTAGTGTTAGCGTCAGCATTGTAGTAATGGTGGTAGTTGTTGTTGTTGTTTTTCTTTTCGCTATTCTTCTTATGCTAGCCTCTGTTGCTAATATTGCTGTGGTCCGTTGTCTAAATCTTTGCCTTTAGTGCGAGTCGCATAGAATAGCGCGAGAATTTCGCCTTACTGGAGGCGCCTGCGCTAGGCGCTATGAGAATTCGCAATGGTGGCGACCCTATGCGCACATCTGCGCTTTCTCACTTGGCGGAACGCCTTCAGAAGCAGCCAACTGGACTAGTAAACACTATGTCTGGCAACATGCGAAGGTGAAATTCTATGGAGTGCATTTATTGTACACTTGCAAACTATTGAACCCAGAGATAGGGTAAGGGAAAAAAAGAAAAGAGTGAGAGAGTTGGAGACAGACAGGCAGAGCGACAGAGAGACAGAGCAAAAAAAGGGACATAGGGCAGTAGTGCTCGAGCATAAGAACAACATAGCTTCGGAAGTGATGATCATTGGATGGCCAGAGGAAGGGGTGGGACATTTTTGTGATCTTCCTGGAAAAAAAATTATATAATTGCATTGACGTTGCCATATCTATGTTGTCTAATAAAATAAATACAAGAGAAATCGTTTAGAGAGACAGAGAGTTAAAATGGAAACAGCCGAAAAGTCGATGGAAGAATCCAAAGTAGTTGAGACAGCAAGAGAGATAGTAGCCCCAGAGGAAGGAAACGTGAATGAAGAAAGTGTGGCTTCCAATGAGAAACCACAAGATGCTTGCATTGGAGGTGGAACGCAAACGGAGGCCAGGCCAAGTATACGAAAAATTCCTATTGAGACAAAGTATGGAACCATCACAGCTCACATACAAGGTGATTTGGAGCAAGTAGATAATCGGAGTGTTTTCCTAACAGTTCACGACATCGGCTCAAATTCTAGAAGCTTTCTCGACTTCACCGATCATCCAATAATGAGCCCCATTAAACAGCGTTCATTGTTTATACACCTTGATTTAATTGGACAGCAGGACGATCAACCTGAATTGCCTAGTAACTTTGAATTCCCTCCTATTAAGACGATTGGCGAAGAGTTGCTACTCGAGGTTTTGGATAAATTGAAAATCAGATTGATTGTGGGCATTGGCGAAGGTGCTGGTGCAAACATATTGGTTTTATTCGCAAATAAGCATCATTCAAGAGTGCTCGGATTGGTTCTGATCCATTTGGCTCCAACTGGGGTTGGAGTATTAGAGAGGCTAAAATCACAGATTAGCACTGGCAAGAGGCGTTTTAGTGAATTCTCGGCTGAGAACATAATTGAGTTGCATCGTCTTGGCGACTCAAGTGGCCGCTCTGGTCAATCATCGCCACCACCACAGAGCGAACAAAGGCAACTGATGTCACTATATAACACTCGTGTCAACAATATGAATGCCAAAAATATAAAACGATACGCTATCAGCTACATGAATCGCAAGGAGTTGCCTCTGCTGAAAGATATGGACATCCTGCTGGTGGCAGGAAGTCGTTCGCCTTACCTCAGCGGCACACAAAAATATTTCGCCCAATGCGACAAAGAGAAAACCTCCTTCTTGAAAGTGGACCATGTTGTCGATGTTCTCATGGAGGCCCCCGAGAAACTGGCTAAATCGCTGTTACTGTTCGTGAAGGTAAGTCACCCATACATTCTGGATGTAATTTCCACACCAGTTACATACTACTCCTCCCTTAATCTAGGTTGACTTTCTTCTAACCTTCCTCCCCATCTGAACATCAATTGAATGGAAAAAAAAACAGGGACTGGGCTTCCTCACTTCCCTCAATTTGCCGACGCTCGACAGGCAGCGGACTATGTCAGGCTCGAGCCAGGGCTCGAACGCCGACGAGTCTGGCGCCACCCTCGGTCCAGTGCCAAGCATCAGGCAACACAGGGTCTTGGAAAGACGGCGAACTCTTTCTATGGAAGAGTACGATATGCCGAGACCAAGACGTTTAAGTAAGTCAAGTTTCGCCGAGAGTGTGCTAGAGTAGCTAGAGAGTCGAAGGTGATAGCGTTCAGTTCGAAATTTCGCCAGACCTTGTATAAGAGAATCTATCAGTTGTCTCAAATAATGGTTCGATTGTCTGCGAAGTGTTTCTGAACGAGCTTACCGTGACACAGTAGGTTTTTCCCCTGCTAGACGGACCAACGAACTAGCTTATCGAGTCTTATGAAGCGCTTGAATTCTGGCCCAAGATCTCTTACTCTTGTACCGACTCATGTATCAGGCCAAGAATCGACCGTTAGAGCAAGAAGAACCATATCAAATGGAGATTACCCAATCAAGTGATTGTGATAGTAATCTAATTCCGCAGACACGCACTCGTGCTCGGTCCGAGTGACTTTGACCGGCGTGTAACCCGAACTATGTCACTCGGACGTCTATTTGCGAGGGGAATTGATTGACACATTTAGGTCGAGACCGACCATAAAGTCCGATTCTTCACAAGAAGTACTAACTCAAGTTTCTGACCCTCCCATCAAAATTGAATCCACTCAATCTCCAGTCTCCGCACAGAGCTTTCAGTCTTCGAGCTTGGGCCGATCCGCAAGCCATAGACCAGCTAAACCGTCACCTTTGGCAACCAAAACTAACTGATGCCTGGTGGCACGAGTTTAATGGAACAGAATGGAAATTAATCATATCTCAATAATATAGAAGAAAATCTTATGCAATAGCTGTGGCTTTAGAGTTAGTTAAGAGCTCCTGTGTTGAATCACAATGAAGTAAATTGCAATAGCGAGAGAGCGCTCTAAAATGTCAAACAAGCACTCTTGTAAGCAAGAAAACCATAGCTTAATGATGTGAATGAAGTAATGAGTTGGACGTGATTCATCCAGTTGAGATCTTAGCCTTGGCTTTTGTTATCTTGCCCATAGATGACAATTTTCTCTGCGCTTCATCCCACGAGAGCAACTACTTTGTAACATAGTCTCGACAGACTGTTCGCACAGTTTTGTTATTGTACATCTAGAGAAAGTTATCAGTAAAAGAGAAACAAAACAAATAATCAATCAGAGCTTTGTTGACGCCGACAATTTGTTAGTAACAAGTTTGACAAGTCTATCAATGAAGATCACTCTGCGGCGCTAGTCGTGTATGAAATTTACAATGAACAAAGAGTCGACCATTTCTATCTGAAGGAACATCTAGAATTCATTCGACGAGACAGTCTAATTTCTCTCCCCATACAGTACCTAACAGAAGTGCTCAAATTATCATGATGATGGGACATCATTTCTTAGCTTGATCGACTAGACTTGCGAGCTCTCGCGATTTGTGTCGACTCACCCGGTAAAACTTTCTACATTTGACGACAACGGCGCTCCCATTTTTGTGGCCGACCACATAGGGTTGAAGTCCACGAGGAATCATCCCCCACCGACCTGGAATATCTACGGACAAACTTTCATACATAACAGTCGGTGCGAAAATTTAGTGACCCAAGGGATTTAGAAAAAATCTCGGCAAATATGGAAACAAAGGAGTCCTCTAACCAGAATGGAGCAGTGCCCTGCCAAAGAGGCGAGAAACAGATTGAGGATCTGAGAAAGATAGTACTGGGCCAAGATTCTGAGGCAAGTTTAAATGCCGATTCCGTAGGATGGCCTTCGCGTTGCAAGTGGTCCCTGGAGATGGCCAGCAAGCATCCAGAGTCCAATCCTCACAATCACGTCAAGATAAACTATGCCTTCAACAGAGCCACTCAAGTGCAAGATTCAATATTGGATTTTATTGGCCAAACACCGCTGGTGAGGTTGAAAAATTTGCCCAAGATCCACGGGCTGAAGTGTGAAATCTTGGCAAAATGTGAATTCATGAATCCCGGCGGAAGTGTTAAGGATCGGATTGCGTTGCGAATGGTCGAGGACGCCGAACGTGATGGTGTGTTGGTCCCAAATTCGGGTTATACAATAATAGAGCCAACATCTGGGAACACAGGAATTGGACTGGCTATGGTCTCGGTGCAGCGTGGATACCGGTGCATCATTGTTATGCCAAAGAAGATGAGCGCCGAGAAGGAGAACATCCTGAAAGCTTTAGGCGCCGAGATTGTTAGGACCCCTAATGAAGCTAAGTACAATGCTCCGGAGTCTCACATCAGTAAATCAATTGAACTGCTCAAGTCAATACCAAAGTCAGTGATACTAAATCAGTACCGGGCCAGTGGCAATCCATTGGCACACTATGACACCACTGCCGAAGAGATTCTCGTGGCCTGTCGTTCCGGCGGCCAAAACTGGCCAGTGCACATGCTTGTGGCTGGAGCTGGCACCGGTGGAACAATCAGCGGTCTGGCGAGGAAATTCAAAGAGCATCTGCCAGAATGTAGAATTGTTGGTGTTGATCCAGTTGGTTCAATATTGGCCCAGCCAGAAGAGCTTAACATCACCGAGAGCGATTCGAAATCTGAGGGTTTCTACGAGGTTGAGGGCATCGGATATGATTTCATTCCCACCGTTTGCGATCGTTCAGTGATAGACGAATGGATCAAAACCAAAGACAAGGATTCACTCAGAATGGCTCGAGAGCTAATCAAACACGAGGCCCTGTTGGTTGGCGGCTCCAGTGGCGCAGCGATGTGGGCCACACTTGAGGCAATCAAACGGAGAGGAGATTCATTCGGTCAGGATCCCAGCAAGAGAGTGGTGGTGGTTCTTCCAGATGGAGTGAGGAATTACATGGGCAAATTTATCAGTGATTCCTGGATGGAAGAGCGCGGCTTTCTAGAGTAAACCATCAAGCACTTTGACTAGAATTTCAGACCAAATTATTGACACAAGAGTCAGATTCACAACCACAGAATCAATATAAGTGCAGTTTTTATTGAGTTGACATGGAGGAAAGATGTATGATCAAGTTCCTTAAAACTTTTAGAACCATAAATATTGAGTAGTTTCTATGAAAACGCCGTCATAAATAGTAATAGTTTTACTTATCAATTGTACAATCTTCCAACGAATTACTTTAATCCATTGAAGTTATCGAGGTCAGAATCACTTAGGTTCACATAAGGGTGAATGACCAAAGATATAATCCGACGAGATGGTCTGTCAATCTGACAGAAGGGTTGTGGAGAATCTTTCCGTGTAGAGAGGCCTGGCCCGGGGTGTGCTAGAGCTTGGCCCTCTGGCCGAGCTGGGCGAAGGTGTAAATCTGGGACTATTGCTCGGTGACTGGCGGAGAAAACTCGACTCGGCCAAAGAACGTTGCGCCATATTCTGCTGCCGCCTTTTGTCTTGGTCGTCGAACCACTTCCAGGCCAACACTATGACGGCACAAGTTATAATCAAGATCATTAAATAAACAAATATCCTATGTAAAATGATACTTATCCATGTTTGGCCTCGATCTTTTTCGCCAAGTGTCGAGTCCTCAAATGATACTTTGGGGGTTGGTTTACCCTTGGGCGCTGGTGTGGGCTCGGTTGACGCATAGAAATGACTCTTCTCTGCGGGTGAAGGAGTTGTACGGATTTCATCACTCTGACTTCTAGGGGCTGCGCTTGTAACTCGTGGCTGCTCAACCGGGGGCGGTGGTAGGGTTGAGCGAGAAATCAAAGTTGGTGGCGCTACGATGGGAGCTGGAGTTGTCGTTGTGGAGGTCGCGATCCTCTCGATTACGCTTAAATACAAACAGAACATAGACTCATCTATATCACGACAATACTTGAAAACTCTTCCGGGCTTGAGAGCTTCTTTGCTGAAATCGGTGTCGCTCACGACGCTCACCTCCGACAGCATAGGCGTACCGAAGTTTGAGTCAAGACATTGATCTTCCAGACGGATGATAAATTTTCCAACGCTGAGGGGCGTTATGTTGATCCGATGGTGCCCTAGTACTGACACGTAAGAGACATTAGCATGTTTGGTGCCCTGAAGTGACTCTACTGAAAAATAGCCAGACCCCTTGAGAATGGAGAGAACAACGACGTTCTTCCTATGATTGTATAATATTGTCTTGTTGGGGGAAATTTGCGCGAAATCAACAAACTGGATGTCCAGACTTGAAGCCAAATCAAGCGTCTGACCTTTGTAAAGTCCCTGATTCCTATATGAACGGAGGTGGACTTGAAGCTTGCCCAAGCCCTCTTTTCCACTGGGTTGGATTGTAATGTAGTTCCTGGTAACCTTCCTGAAGCCTGCAACGGCATTGACGTCCTCTATCATGGACTTTGAACTTATTACACCGTGTCCTCTCAGGGTCCAGTCGATACTGAAACTTGAGATGTTCAAAAATTGTCTCTTGTTTTCATCGAACACCAACATCTCAAAATCGGTAGGCGAAACGTTACTAACTGGTACTAACGTTTCAATCAAATTCGCTATTTCATTAAGAGGGCATGATTCCTTAAGTCTAGGCTTGAGCTGTATCGATTCAGGTTTCGCACATATGATACGAACTGATGCTTTAGAGGTGGCTGGATTCGGCAATATAGCAGAGGGCTGGTTACCGACGCTCAATGTCAGTGGAACGTCACCATATTGGTTGCAATGTACTTTGAAAACATGAAGATCTTTGTTGAAACGGTAACGGTCGATCACAGGTTCAATGTTAACGATAGGGTCATTGTTTGGTTCTAGATGCGCGTAATGGTCGACCAGCCGACTCCCGAAAGGTCTTGGACCTCCTTCAAAGGCTAACTCTATTGATGTATGTAGCCCGAGAACTCCTACGTCTGAGGGGTAGACAGGACGGAGAGGTTTATAGCAAGCTATGATGGCTGTTGCCTTGATAGTTTTTGATGTGGGGTCTGTGGGATTCGTGTAGCTAATCCAAACACGAGAGGAACCCGGCTGAGTGCAAGTGAATTTCAAGCTAGCACATGACTTAGGTCTGATATTTGGCATGATCTCAGTTGGATCATAACTAAAGCGAGTTTTTTCTACGATCTCGACATCGAACTTGATTTTGCTACAGTCATGGAATAATACTAAATCCGATTCGCACTCATCTTCTGGTAGGTGTTCCTCCATCAACGTGCTCTTGTTTGCATAAACAGCGATAGGGAGGAGTATATCACCATTCAGCTCTGTTTCAGTTATCGACGGTAGTATGGTGAGGTCGACAGGCCTAGCAACTGCAACTAACGACTGCTTCAGGAACACTGAACTTTTTGTATCAGTGCAACTGATAAATGCATGGCCCTCGCCTGAGGTGGTGACTTTAGCGATTGATGAGTCTTCGCCACCGTATGAGATCTCTGT
>Ga0058701_10000618_pt1 | contig 24003 bp, 10 predicted proteins | sample AgamicOrMae_FD_97039 | JGI IMG/M metagenome (GOLD analysis project Ga0058701, IMG submission 97039) | Agave microbial communities from Guanajuato, Mexico - Or.Ma.e | ecosystem: Host-associated > Plants > Phyllosphere > Phylloplane/Leaf | place: Guanajuato, Mexico | collected 2012-06-04 | reverse complement strand
TAATTACTATTTTCAGACATTACCATTAAACCTTTAAATAACTTATGCTATTAATTTTTACTCTCCTTTCGGTTGAATAATAATTACAGAACTGCTTTTAATGCTAGATTTAAAGCCTCTATTTTTTTTAAAGAAAAATGCCGAGGGTTTTGTTTTAAAACGGAAAAAAAATCAGTTGTCATTTCTTTTCGCGAATATTCTTCGTAGTTTTTCTACCTAAAAAAATACAAAGAAAAACAAGAAAAAACTGGGGCACATAAACTAGGCCTACATTTTTCAAAAATAAAAATAAAGTCATTAACTTGCGTATCGCTACCGGTATTTTGTAGTTTTGTGCAATAAAATACCCACCCAGTACCGTGAACTACGTTAGGCTCGAAACTGCCTTAAAACACAAGATAGGGTACGCTCGCCCCGTTTCATAAAGTTCACCAACCCTCCACCATATATCACCTCAGAGTAGCCGAGCGGTTAAACGTACATTGTTAAAAGGAGGAGGGTCATAGGATCAATCCCACATACCAGACAAAGGACTTGTGATACTTTTTTTTTGCTCATTTACCTTTTTAACGGCTTACAGACCAATTTTTTACAATGAAGAATCCCCCCAAAAAAACATTATTTTATGCTTAAAAGATATTAAAAATACCCCAGAAAGTGTCATAAAATAGAACACTTATATCCGTTCGATTTTCGAACACTTATGCGTGTACGCGAAATGACTACAAGCATAAATGTCCTATATTCGAACACTTTTTTTCTTAGTGTTCTTTTTTTTAGGACTTGAATGCGTTATGAAGATACTGTGTTTTTCGTTGACTGAACTCTTAATTCTTCGATTTCAGGGTCAAAACAAACATAACCAAATTTCGCAATTTAAAACTTCCTGGGTTTATTTTGAGAGAAAAAAATCAGAAATCGAATTGTCTTTTTTTTCTTTTTTTTATTGACCTACTGCCCCATTTAAAATGTATTAGCTTAGGTTCCGTGCGTTCAAGTCACCTCCCATTTAAAATGCATTAGGTTGGTTACGTGCGTTCAAGGCTCCCTATATTAATGCATGTCGGGTCGATAGCAACATCCATTTTAAAAAGCTGGGCTAAGAAGGGAGGGAATGTAAAACATTCTTTACCCCTGAAATATAATATAAAATGGTCTTTAAATTTTACTAAACGAGCAGAGTTAATTTTGATACATGTTCAAGGACGCTTCATGCTAAGGTTCGGTAGAGAACACATTTATTAGAGTTTACGCTTACACTTCTTTACGGTATGAATAGTTCCATAATTGCGAGAATTAAAAGAAAAACAGTCGGATTTCATAGTTACACCCAAGCATAGGACCCTCATTCCCATTTCAGAATACAGAAAAAACTTTGAAATGCCTCTCTTTCAGGAATAATCGATTACTGCCAATAAAAATGATTCGAATGCATGGTTTCTGTGGACGGGTCACATTCAAGAGACGTTGCCGAGCCGAACGATTTTCAACAAGTGTTTGTCGAAGATAAGAGTGTAGGGATATCGGATATGCTACATTCTAAATGTAAAATTCAATACAGTATGTACGATAATTTCCTTATGAGGAGTGCCCAATATTTTCAAACCCTTTCGAGATTTAAAAAAAAAATTTAAAAAAATACAGAATTTTGTGGAAGCATTGCTCGCATTGTTGAGGTTAGAAATCAGAATTTCGGAGGCTACAACACACCTTTATCTATTTCTAAGCTGTCCCTTCTCTGTGTGTTTCAAGGATATAACTTGCGACGGTTGTCTGACGTTGGTTTGGCTAATATTTTATACATCTAATTCCAACCGAAATACAGAAAATCACAAAAATTGTGGACTTCGCCTGAAAACGTCGTCAGCTGCTGGAACTCCTGCAGTGATTCGGGCTATAAACGTTTTCTTATAAGCCTGTGAGCTACACGTAACCAACTAATTAACGAAGCCTTTTCACTCAACGTAATTTCGGGTTGAGTCGGCTAAGCTGCCTTGGATGTTTTTATAAATTTTCAAATATATTTTTATGAAGTTTATTTTGAATGCCTTTTAAATAGTTTTATTGATTTAGGTTTTGTTACAAACAGGGGATGTTAAGTTAGGACTGCGTTTGCTAAATATTCCAGTCTCTGGTGTAGGATGCTACATGGTTTCGTCTTTTTTTTTCTTCTCTCCTTTGCGTTCAATAACTGTTTATAGCCCGAGCTTATTTCTTGGAATCGAATCAATTGTTAACGAAAACATCGAAGACCCCGGACATCGTTAGTCTAAATAGCCAATCAGCCTTCAAATAGAAATTCGACCGGAGACAAAAGCAGTACTGTAAAAGAACAAAAAAAAAATAACGAATCGGACAAACGAGATGATTCGAAAGAACATGGAAGCGAAGGAGATATGCAAACGGAACACATACTTGTATTAGATGCCACGAAACGCTAAATTACTGAAATTTCAAGCTCGCGTATTTTAGGCTAAGCAAAAACGATGCGACAATCTCGTCGCGTAATTTATTTTTAGCTAGATATAAGATATCAGGGGATACGACTCATTAGCCAAGCAAGTCAGCTAATAAATTCTTGCCATAAAAAGCGGGATGGACTGTGTCCAGGAGAATTTTCGTGCTTCTAGCGGGCGGTAAGAAAGCTCTAAAAACGAGCTGAAGAGTACACATAAGCTCGATAACGAATTCGTTCCCTTTTGAGCCTTTTATGAACTTTATCAACCCAGTAACAGCGCATGCACTGTCCTCATACTCATTTTCCTTCTTTTTATTCAGAGAACTCACCGTTAGGAAAACGGCCCGCGGGCCCGATGCTCACTTATTCAGTGAACTAAACACGGGGGCTCCGGTGCGGTGACACTATGAAACATGAACCAAAAAGAAAGTTATAAAAAACTTGCTTTAGACGCGTACTTTGTTTGTCGCTGTTTTTACGATTAGCTTTCAAATCTTGAATTCGTATCTAAAAAATAAACAGATCGCATTAAGACCTTTCCGGAAATAACAGATGTGTCTCCATAAGACAATGGGAAGTAGGTCAACCCACTTCCGCCCAGCGATGCCGTTCGGAAACAAAAAAAAATATTTCAGAGGATCTTTTTAGTTAAGTATTTTTACAACTTAAAAAATATCACCCCTCTGGAAACCTGAAATTTAATAATTTAGGCATTTTCTAAAGCTTGAAATTGCTTAATTTAATGGGAAAAATCCTTCGAATTTCTCTGAAGCTAAATTTCACTCCAAATACTCTGGGCTGTTATGGGTTAAGGTTAGCAAAACAGAAACTGGTTAACCCTCACTGCATATCTACATACCCCGCTGGTGAGTCTAAGAAAAAGCATACAAAAAGAGACGTTTTATATAACTTGAAAATGCGATTAAAATATAGAATAGTGCTACTGTAGGCTTGCAAGTATTCAATCCTAATTTAGGATTGCTCGTCGTATTTTTATTGGGGCGGAAAAAGCCCCAATTAATTAGCTTTTACGGCGAGTAGAACATCGCACAGTAATCAGCTATCATTTTACAGCTCAACGATGTGGTGGTAGACTCCTGGACTCATTATTTCATAGAGTACTGGTTCCAACTAGTTTGGATGGGAACTATAGTTACCTAGAAATAGCTGTTCCAGTGCATTCGTGCGTTGTCTTGGCTGCTGACTATTGGTACCTTTGAGCTGCGGTCAGGAACATGAAGCGAATATGAGAGAGAGACAAACCGCATTCCGCACTGACATGAGAATAGACCCCAGGCTTTAGCTGAGTAGTCATTTGCAGTACTGGAGCGTACTTAGCTCTCTTGTAGGCCTTTTTCAATTTATTGATACGCTAAAAACTATAGCTTTTTTTTACCCCTTCCTCAGCTGTACCTGAATTTTTCATGCAACCAGTCTGAGTTTTTTTTCCTTTTCTTTTTTGGGGCGATTTATAGCTGGGCTTTTTTTTCTTCTTTTAAGGTTGCTTTAGAGCGTGTTTACAGGTACTTACGTCTCGAGGCCAAGCTTTGTGAGATGTATTTCATTAAGGCAACATCAAACGCGTTCTAAGTTTATTTTTACTTTTAGAAAAGATATCTATAAGCAAATCTGTTGCAACTGGTGATATAAATCTGTGTAAAATATGTCTCTCTCTCTCATGCTTGCTCTGTCTTCCGAAACGTGGTTCGTTGATAGCTCACGCTAAACTGTTGCGCTTACAATGCTAGTGTCCAAAAGGAATCTGGATATCCATATCTCTTTCACCCAACTGTACAAAGGACAGAATGTGGCCCAAACCGAAGATCTTGCGGCACTGAAAATAAGGTTTTAGTGATTTGTTGAGGGAACAAACGGCGTTAGTAAAGTTTGTGTAGTGACGGCCGTGTTGTCATGGACCGTTTTGTGTCAGTGCACTTATTTGCGGTGATACATTTTTCTTCGCCTCACATCGTTATGATTTGGGAAAATCCGCGAACGAGATCTGTTGTGATCAATTAATTGAAAGGTCACTCCTTGCTTCTATAACATTTCCCCTTTCATGATTAATTGGTTCGTGTCAGCTGCTAATCAGTTTCATCCGACGAGAATAAAAGAAGAAAAAATGTCGCATGAAAATAGTATAACATTTAGAGGTCATTCAATCGCTATTCTCTCGGCGTTTCACGACAAAAGTTGAGCAGTAAAGCTCATAATTTCGAATTTCCTTTTTCGGAACTTGCTGAAATACTATTTAACAATGAGAGTGGTCCTTAAGCCTTTGTAGAATTCATTATGGAATACTAAATTGGTATACAAAAAGTACTGAAATACAAAGACGTCAGCTAATGATTGTTTTTCTTTGCGTTGTTAGCGTTGTATAAGCTGGATTTTTCTCAACGTCTTTTTAGACGCAGCTGGTGACGCAAAGGTCAAAGTTTTCCAATCGGAACTTTCCCGCCGATTACGGCCATCCCTAATATTCTTACCAATTCTGCATATCTGAATCGGAAACGGATAAGCTCGGATAAGCCAACTGCATAAAAGATACTCATTTCGGTTCGCAAAGAAATCTGTTATTTTTAGTACACTTGGTCCCTAAAAAAAAAAATACAAAAAAAACCGCTGAAGATATATAAGAACATGAGCCATTTGAAAAAAACTGACGTTAATAGTCTCAAGAGATTTGCAGTGTTATAAAAAATGTAGTGGTGAAAGGAACTTCCTTTGTTAATTAAACGTGAAAGTACAGAGATTTCACCGTCACCGTCAATTTTGAGTTTTTACACGGTAAACTTGAATCAGTGGTAATTTATTGATTCTCAATATATACCCACTAATTTTTAATTAAAACCAAACCACTGAATTGAATCAATGGTTCGAATTTGACTGAGAATCAGTAGATTTCAGTGAGAATCAGTTAATTTCTACTGATTCGTCTTTAGAGTGTAGAGGTGGGCAACGGCGTCACTAGCGGCACTGACGGCAAGTGCCCGAACTAACAGGTAACGCGACCGATGGATTAAGGGCACCTGAAGTCCCATGTGCGCGACACCCTGTCCCACGGGAGGGAATCTCTTTGGTGCAAAGCAATCCGACGACAAAGCAAACAGGTCCTTGAAAGCAGCAATGAGACACCTCCTTGCACCAAGAGCGAATATCGCAAGAGTGCAGGCATCGAAACAGCCGAAAGATGACTGATTGTGAGTTAAGAAATCAGCCAAATCATCATAAATTGTGATTGGTTGGAACGAAACAAAAATTAGTATTATTTGAACAGTTGCATTTGGCATTCGTAGAAATTGTGGTGGGGTTTCAACCGCGAATTTCGCCTCTTTGCGTCTTGTTTTTCATACGAACATACATTCTATCTTCAGCACCATTGTGTCTGAAAATCCATCGAAACATGATTAGCTTCTGCACATGAGAATTGCCCTCGCTCATTACTGAAAAACTCCGAATTTCAAATGATTTTTTTAATTCAAAATATTTAAGTTTTTCCTTTTTGTTTGTGCAAAAATATTCTTCTTTCAGTCGAAAAGCAGAATTTGCTTGTTAAGTGATGAAAATTCCGAGGTGGTGTTCCGCCTCACAGTTGTCGCGTTCGATTGCGGATAATGCGCAGAAGTTGGACATTTTCGTTAGTTGTTTCGGCGTTGGAGTAACTTGGACAGCTTGAACGGAGGTATACAAGATGGTAAAGGAGCACTTAGCTAACGGCGCGAGACTTTTCGGAAGACTCGCTAATAACTCTTGCTAATTAAGAATTAAACACGATACCGTGATAAGCAAAGAGCTTCTCTCCCGTTCAGAGTGGAGGGCTTATATTAGATGAAGACTTAAAATTCTCAAGTAAGGTGGGGAGAAAGTGTACCTGTACCATATATACCGAATGCCAACGTCACAAAAAAATGGACCGTTTGGGCTATGAAAGGAATTCCAGTGGTATAGGAAAAAAATACACCGTGCCTAATAAAAGCTTGGAAAAATGGTCCACAATGCTGCAGGGTGAATTATGATGTTGAGCGTCTCATTCAGATAAAATAAAACATTTAACATGTTTAGAAAAGAAATATGTGTATCATCGCTGGATGTACAGGACTTTTAAGTGGATTTTTCATTAAGATGCATGGACACTATTTATGCTATTGATAAAAAGAGCATCTTTTTTCTCATTGCGAATACTAAGGACCATCGACTGGATTCTAAGAAAAATTCAAAACGTCCGTATATCGTAGATGGTCGCTCTTTGACGGGGTGAAATATTGCCGTTCCTATACGACTTCCCCCTCAGTTCTGCAGGCCGTCTGAATAGAAAGTACGATCTATTTCATCTGATGGCATATCTTCTACAATATTGCAACGTTCATGCATTCAATCCGCGGTCATAACTTCCAGCTATTCCGATCCTTATTTATGTGTTGCACCAGAGTAACTACCTCTCAAAGATAATGGAGAAACTATTACACCTCTTACGCAATCAAAAAAACAAAACAAAAACAACAACAATGTAGCGTGTAAATAGGCTAAGTTATTGGTGCGCCTCTCCCAAAAGCGGCGAATTCTTCAACGATTCTGAAAAGGATGTACACAGTTTGGCGTGAGTGCGTTGAGTCGGTTGCCCGTGAAATGCAGTTAAGGCGATTGATGTGCTTCGACGAGCTCAGCCGTTTTCTGCTCGCCTCTGGAAAACGCGAGTCAGAATGATGTCGCGGATTCTCAAATACCGGTATCCTACACCTATTCTTCGTAACATTTATCAGACCTGCATTTTCGATGTTATTAATCAATTCCGCTAGAATTATTGCCGTTCGATAGAAAAAAAAGTTCATTTGGCTAACTCCCTTTCAGCCGGAATCCAAATCCTTTGTATAGGTACTAGGCGTGGACATCTGCTTCAAGGGAACCTGTTATTCAAAGGCTCAATGGAAACTGCGCCCACTAACGTCACTACCTCTACCACAAGTCTCTGTAATACCTGTCAGAATCACAATTACCTCCCGCGCAACTCGTAGCACCTTTGTCGTCTCCGATTTAGTCTTTGCGTCACATTCGGAGCAGGAGGGATTTTCGTCGTGACTTGTAGGGGACAAGGCGACTGCATTATCCGATTAACGATTCTAGTCAAGGGCATAATGGATCATTCTTTTAAAAATTTTCCTCCTCTTCGCGGGCTGCGATACGATATAAATCGCATGGTATGATGTTTAACAAAATCGGCCTCGTCACGAGTTTTTGTGTTCTTAGGTATTCCAGAGCCCCTCCTCATTTTCGGTGATACTTCTGTCGGCCCACCATGACGGAGCTATGCTGAATGTCGGCGACGGAGCATATCGTAACGTTACCATGTATGATATTAAATTCACATTTAAGGTTTTGCGTCCTCTCTTCGCATTACTGCACATTCCCTTGGCCCAGTGACGTAAAAGCTGTAGCTGGATACAAGATACTCCACGGCCTGCGCTTAAGGGAGAACAGTACGGAGTAGAGACAGCGCCGGTACAACTCAAAGCTCTGCGAGGGGTTGTGATCAGGATGTAGTCCTCATCCTCTACTTCCACTCCTTCACATCTCATATCAAGTTTTAACCCTTTCATCGCCTCAAAAGCTTTCACAGTGGGTCAAACTGTGCTCATGATGGTGTAAACAAGCCTCAGAATTCGATGTTTGGTCAACATTTCTTGAAATGAGACGAATTCAGAGCACGCTCCGCGGTCAATGAAAATGCAGTTTGCTCAATAAGGATTATTGTGCTCATAAGCGGATTTCTCACGAAAATGCGAAAAACAAAATATGATTCTTCCCATTTTTAGGTGTTACGAAGAAAAGTTGCAAAAACATAGACAACGTACTACACAGTAAAAACAAAACTCCGTTTTGGCGAATGCTATACCTGTTTGGGGTGTGAAACCTAAACGGGGGTGGTACGCATTTTGGTTATTTTTGAAGATGGGCCTATGTTCAGCCATATCATTCAAAAAGTCTCGGCGAGAGCTTTCCATTGATGTTACTGAACATGTTGAAAAATTACCAAATTACGCACTACCCCCGTTTTAGTTTCATACCCAAAACAGGTATAGCATTCCCCAAAACGGGGGATTTGTTTTTACTGTGTACCGAAAGGCCAATGTCTGTGTTGGTTCCATCGAGAATAATCCCTATAAATTGATATATGTTGAACATAAAAAAAATTTCTTACACGATAAAATTCCTATTATTTACAGGGTTTCCCATACCTTTTTCCCTCAAAGTTCCTCTCAGTTATAAAGATGGCTATGCTCATGTGGGCCACACGCCGATCTCTCAGTTTTGTTTTACAACAACCAAAAGCGCTTTATTTTGTTTTGATATTTCAAGGTTTGGGGATATTCTACAACGAGAAATCGAATAAAAGGTCTACCTTTGAACTTGCATAAATCCTTTGCTGAATCAATTCTTGAATATCATTAAGTGCACGCTGACGCAGATGGTATAAGCACACCAATCAGGGATGCTTCTACAACTGCATTAATCAGGGACGACACAGCTTACACCAATATTAAATGGTTTTACTTCAGAATGCTTGAGTAACTCCACCGAAGGAACATCAAAGAATATTCACGCTCTCCGATGTTTCTCCTCTTGTAAGCAGAGTCATGGGTGTGCTTTGGGAGTCTCGGAACAAGTGCATAATTCACTCTCCTGCCACGAAACAGCAAAACTTAGGATTAAGAATGTCAGAGCAGCACTGTTATTTAGTTGAGGGGGAGCAGTGCTCCTGAGAATTACATTAAAAATAAAAATGTTAACATTCTAGGGACGGTGACCCCTTTTTGTTTTTCATTTTTGTATAAAAATACACGTTTTCCGATATCTTAGAATTAATTTAAGAACTGATTTCAGTCACATTTAAACGGAAAAGCATCTACTTCCAGAAGTGCTTGAAGATTTGATTTGGTGATGCAATCAGTGCTTTAGTTTTTCTTCGCATCAGGGGACGTTGTCATCGCAAGTTATGATAAAAACACCAAAAACATAAGAAAACCTTAAAAAAATTTAATCTCTGAGTTTGAGGTTCGTCGAATCCTTGCCAAATATATAGATTAGATGCCAAACTCCTCAAAGATCTACTTTTCACACGAGCGTTCTAGAGAAAAAGGATTGTAAAAGTGTCTCAGACTTCACTAAAAAAATGTTCTACCTTCTTTAAAATGTTTGATGTTAAGGGCTTACAGTTGGAAGTGATCGGGGATCCTCAGATCGATCGCAAAACTTTTGTGAACGCGTAACACCGACTTTGTTGGTAAACAATTCATTGACTAATGCAAACTCAGGCATATTTCAGACAACTCGCTTCAAGAGACAAAGAGCGAATCTACTTTTCCAGTTGTTTTAGTTACAAGTCTGAGGTCGAGCAGAGAGACCAAAATGTTGCCTCCTCAGAAGATATCCGAAAGGCTGCGGGAGACTCAAAAGTTCTATCAGCCCAAACCTCCAACGCTTCTCATCCGGATATGGCACTTCATGAACGGATCATTCCTGGCTGCTCTCACGTTACTCATAGCAGCTCTTGCACGATTGTCTGCAAGACTCTTCTACGATATAGAGGGTGAAGCTGATCCACTAACTCTGTCTTTCATCGTCGGCTATTTCACAATATCTTTTCCTATGATCCAAGTATCATCTGGCCGAAGAGACTACGTTCGTCTGTCCAACAGCGTTATTGTGGCCGCGGAAGCACTAGAGGCACAGGTGAACGAGCAGCAGATGAAGAGGATGCTGACGCTGACAAGACTGTGTCGGAAACTCATCGCCCTCTACTTCACTGTTATCTGTTGCGACATAGTCATGGACGAGGTTCTGTGGTTCTACTCGACCCTCGATCAAATGTCCATGCTTCCTCTGTACTTGATTTACTACCGAAGAATTTGTTACGTAGAGTTGATTTGTATGCCCATGGGAGTATTCGCGATTTTGTCTTTGATCGTCTTCCATCTCGAAGTAGGCCTCTGTTTGATCCACATGTACAAAGTCCTGGGAGAGCTTATTGAAAATATCTCAACTCGTGAAGGTGTTTATGAACTTGTACGAATTCATCAGCTCCTTCTTGCTGCTTCGTATATTTACGAGCGGGTTTTTTCATCGGCCTGGTCGAGTATTATTTGCAATTTCGTTGCTTTGGCCATTGTTTTTACGTATACCGTGATCGCTTTATCGTGGCAGTATGCACTTGTTTTTGTCGCGATGAGTATTTTCGGCATATTGTGCGTAGCTTGCTCGTTGGGAGAGCTGATAGTGGCATCCAGCAGCAACGTTGGCCTTTCAGTCTATAGAAGTGATTGGGTTCATGCGACTTCTAAGCTGCGGCGTGATTTATCGTTCGTGATGTTGAGAAGCCAAAGGCCTGCACGCATCACGGCTGGCCTATTTGGTATCATGAATTTGGCAAAGCTTTCCAGGATTTTCAGGAGCTGGTACAATTTTGTACAAGCCTTACTAAACTTACTGTAAATAGTTTTCTACTTAGAGACGCATAGTAGCCGAAATGATCTTAGAAATATTGACAAAATGTTTTACAGTAAGTTTAAAAATACCTGGAATAAGAAACATTAATGGAGCACCTACATGAAAGATATCCAATCATAAGTAAAGGCAACATTCCAGAGCTGCTACTCAAATTAATGAAAAAAGTTCCCTGACTTTTCAAGGTTTTTCCAGGTCTTTTTAACATCCAGCTCGACTTATAACGGCACAGAACCATTACTAGCATTTCTTCCATAGAAGTATGCATTGATTCCAGACCTGTGAGTAGGAGCTTGTGCGTGACACCTTATTTTGCGCTTCATAAACTTACTTGTTTTGAAAAATTTCAGACCTAGTTTTATTTGTATCCGATATTAAGTCATAAAATTAGAAAATTCTAGCTACGTTGCTTGAAGCTATTTTATATTAATTAGAGGCGAGTGCGAAACTATCTCCGTAACTTGAAGCTTACAAACAACCTTACATGGAGAGGTTGCAAAGAAGTGTTATTGAACAGTGATAACATTTTCAGGTTTCGTAGTTCTCAAGCAGTCTTGCCGGATTTGGGCGTTTTCGTGAATGGGCCTTAACATGATCAAAATTTGATTTGACGTACGTTTAACAAAATGATGATCATTTGATCAATCACAGTAAAAACAAAACAACGTTTTTTTGGGAATGCTATACCTTGTTTTGGGTGTGAAACCCAAACGGGAATGGTACACATTTTGGTTACTTTTCAAGATAGGCTTACGTTCAGCCATATCATTCGAAAGGTCTCGGCGAGAGCTTTCCAATGATGTGGCTGAACATAGGTCTCTGTGAAAAATTACCGAAATACGCACTACCCCCGTTTTAGTTTCATATCCAAAACAAGTATAGCATCCCCCAAAACGGGGTTGTGTTTTTACTGTGATGGGAGACCCATCTTTGAAAATAAATTTTATATATACACCAGTTTAACTTTCATGCCGAAAAAATGCATTGAGCTAAAAAGATTAGTTTTGCGATAAACCTGTAAATAGCTGTATACAGATCAATAGGCAGCTCTCTTTGAGTCCTGTCGTTTGATATGAAACCCAATATCATCTTTTTAAATAGCTGTTTAGTGCGCATATGATCTAAAATGTTCATCCCGAAGAATCGCAGGGTTCCGACCCGAAAGCTTGCTCAGCTCTTTCGGCGAAAACCGCGTTTTGCGTTCGCATTTTCGGGGCGATCAATCTAATTATGAAAGAATCGGCAGTGTTTTCAATCATATTCAGTACCCCTCCATAAATTTAAATCGTAAAAACCCGAAAAATCAAATAAAAGTTTTCGACTTAAAAAAGAGCAGGGGTACCCCTAGCTTTTTTGTTCAATTTTTAATTTTTATTTGAATTTTTAAGTTATTATGATTGATAATTACTGTGGGATACTAAGGATGATTGAAAATGTTGTCTATTTATTCATAATTCCAACGAAACCTACGGTAATCGCCTCCCTTATGAAGAGCCTATCGTTCTCCCATGAGTGCTATGATCGCCGGCGTGGTGAATCCTGATCAGATATCGTGGAACCGCAGACACGAGAAGCTGGGACCCAGAGAGTAAAAGCCTGGCGTTGCGATGGTCACTTCTCCGATAGTCGAACTTGGAATTTCTACTGTGCTAAGGGGGCCCAACTTCGGGCAGGGTGCGTTTTTATCTCAGGGCAAAAACGCCGGAACATTACGCCGAATGCCCCCCCCCCCCGCCCCGGGACACGTCCTGCAATGATCGTCGGAAAGGCGGCTATTCAGTCTCAAGCTCACGTTTCTAACTCCTCAATAAACGCCGCTTTTTTTAAGTTTGTTTAGACGAGGCGCGCTGAAAGATTTGTGATCATCCTGCAGTCCTTCCAGATGTCTTTTGAAAGCGTGTTATTGCTTTGGAGTAGACCTCAACTGCCAGGTGAGGTAAACACACGGTATAAGCTACGTCTTCACGGTGGTATCTGATACGACTTTGAATCGTCGCAAACAGTAAGTGCTTCGGCAGTTCCATAGCAGCCTTCAGGGAGGTGGCCCAACCCACCTCTGGTGCTCCGGGGTGAAAGCAGAAAGCTCCAGATATCAAGAAATCGACCAGCACTTTTCGGAGAAAGACACGCTTTACTATCTTCCCTCAGGGACAAAACACTTTCGAGATGTCTTAAAGTACAATGTTGAACCTTTTCACCCTTTGAATCGTCCGTTGTTGCCATCACTCTAAATTTGAATCAGTGAGTCTCTGAGATTCATTGAAAATTCACTGAACCTCAGAGGCTCTCACTGATTCAATTCTAGAGTTGCAAGACACGAATGCAAGTAACCAGGTCTTTTACAAACTGCTAGCTGCTATTTTAAGCTTAACATACTATTGTTAATTAAGAAGATGTTAAAAGGGATAAATATCACTAAAAATTACACAAAAACATTGCTGTGAATGACAAATCAACCACGATTCTAAGACTTTCATCCACTCAAATTAAAAATAAGAGTATCATTTTGTCATGGGGGTATGTGAATGTTATGGGGTAACTCGCGATTATAATTCAGGTTGCTTAGCGAGGAGGCGCACGTGCTAAATGTCGTGTCAGCCAAGCAGCTGAGGGCATGAAAAATGTATGAGGCGTTGTGCTTGCTACTTCAACAAAACAAACTTCATATGCAAACTCGATAAATTTGTGAGCGGTTATATTTGACACCAATAGTAGGAAAAGGTTTAAAAATATATTATGCTTTGATTCAACTGCGGCGAGATTTCATACGTTGAATACTTTTTAGCTTTGAACAGCTCGGGCGTCTGTTATGGGAATGTCTGTTCCGGAGTCGTGTAAAACAATGTGCAGAAATGACGATATAACTGATTTTCTCCCAAACACTAAGAATGGAAATATAACCAGAACCTCGAAAATGTCTACATATTCACTTTCCAAAATTAAACGAAAATTGCAACTCCAACTGCGGAAACGAAAAATTCAACAAGATGTAATATACTTTGTTGATGCATGCAATTTACTTCCGTTATTGAAATAACTTTACAGAAAACTTCAATCTCGATTGACTGTAAGTTAAATCTTAATCTAAAGAATGAGGTGCTACGATTTCTTTTTGTCTCAAAAAACATAAGTCTCTGCTGAATACATGGGCTTCATAATTAAGCAAGGGAACCATGTAAATTTTTCTCAACTACATCAGTACTGTCCTTGCAACTTTTTATTATTAATGACAAGGGCCCTGGAATTGCAGCCACGAAGTGGTTACTTGAGGCACCCGGCATCTTGGCTCATTCAGGGAGAAAAGAGATTAAGTCTGCCCCTGAGCAGCGACGGCCCAAGGGGTGGCGACTCCTAGCGGCAAGTCTCCGAAGTAGAGACCACGCGCTCGCAACCCGAATGAAGGTTTAGTACGAGTCTGTGGCGCCACGAGGGAGGACGGAGTAAGAGAGACTTTCCCGCCGGCGCAGCACGGCGGTGCGACGGAGACCGAGAGTGTGTTCGTGTTACCTACATTGTGTCACTTGTACAGCGAGTGTAAGCCCTCAGGTAATTAGGTTTTACGAACTGTGGTGAAATAACCTGGATCTAGTCCAACATTTCCACTACGCTCGGCGACGCATGAAGGTAAGTTTTATACCTTAAGTCGATGTTCAGGACCATTTCTTATCGAGCACCTTGCTTATTTTTTAAGGACTATTTCAGCTCTTGATCACAAAGCCCCAAGAGCAGACAGGATCTGCCTTAATCCGGATCTGGACTCAAAGAAATATGTATATTGTAGGAAGTGTAGGAAGAAGACTTTTAACTTCAGTATTGTTATGGAGATCATAGAAATATAAGGAAGACACTGTGATACGTCTGTGATAGCATGACAAAATAAATAATCGGTAGTATTTTGGTTTAAATGCTTAAAATGACGAAGAATTACAAGGAATTGCAATGGCCTTTGGATATTAAAGTATTCACAAACGCGAATATTTTGGTGGTTGGTGCAGAAATATGTTCGGAATTTCATACGAGAGGTCTCTCCCATCGATATACAGTATTTACTGTCTCGGAATCATTTCCCATGAGACTACCATTCACTCTAAATTTGAATCTATGAGAGGCTCTGAGACTCCGTGAAAATTCACTGAATTTCAGTCAATGTAGCACCACGGAAAAAATTCAGTGGTGCTAGACTGATACAGTATTCAGTGAATTTTCATTGAATCTCAGACTGTCACTAACTCAAATTTACAGTGTTCTCATTAGAGTAGTCAGAGGCTCATTCATACGATTCTTTGTTGTTGAACGATTGATTGATCTTATTGTTTTAGAGGGACTGCGCGAAAAAAAGAAAAAAAATGAGTTTTCGAACTACACCACTGGGTAAGCTTCGCAGCAGGGAGGTTTTCGTGATCTCCGGACCCACCGCCGATCCGAATAAAGCACAAAATAGCCCCCTTTTTTGGGACATTTTAATTGACTGAAATGACATTCCAAACTTTGAAGTTAAGGACACACGAAATAACCTGTACTACGGTTAGTTTTTGTGTTTTTCCTCTTTCAAGACAAGTCGCTGTACTGATTTCTCAAGTAAACTTTCCTAAAACATTTCCTCTCCCAATTTCCAGGAACTACCAAACTGAACCGGGCGATTTCGCAGTCCTTTGTCAAATAAGTTTGATTAGAAATTAACTGTGATTACATCACAAAGACCAATGAAAACAATTTCAGAAAATTAAACAACAAATGATTCGCCTGAGCCTCATTTATTAAGCCAAAGTATTTAGTTCCGAACTTTTAAACGGGTTGATACAAAACCCGCAGGTAAAAGTCATCAAATCTCAACAATACTGAAACTAAAACTCCGAGACTCATTGACACGGAAACCAGATTTACTAAGGCCAATTCCCACAACGCAGTTGAAACAAGTTTACGATATGAAAACAATCGAAACCACAACTTAATATGAGGCAAAGTAGTGCAAAATACGCGAATATTGGATATTGTAAAAAGGATTCAAATTCACTGCAGTACGTCACCTTTTTTTCAGTGCAACTTGACCTTTTCTCGGATTACAATATGCGGATGCCGGAAGGTTTTCTTCTTCCAAAAGATGATATTTTAAGTTAAAAGATTAGATCTTGCTGAACTTTTGGTAGAAGTCCCATATTATCGCTATCTAGAAGTTTGTAAACAAGCTTTACAAAGTTGGAGAGTTGCCGAGTTTAAAAATAATTAATCTCAGTTAATGATTTGACGAAGTAATTTCGGAACAAATGCTGGGGGCATTTTATACCTACGCAAGGACAAAGAGGGGGGGATTAAGCTAACCTAACGTTTTCCTCCAGGGAAGAGACAGCCTCATTTAAATTTTTCACTGGAAAGCAAATAGAAATATCAACATCAGTTTTGACGTTGAATTTCTAACATCCAGTAAACAAAAGACGCTTGCTGGTATTGAGTTATCTTTGATTCATTACCGCTAAGGGTTGGGAAGTTTTTAGGTCTATCGGCATCAACACTAAAGCGATTAAGCTCGCTACTCTTGGTCTAGGTCGAGCCCTTCTCTGTAGTCACTCAGGTGAGAATACCTTTGCTTATCCTCTCGCTTAACAAAGATGTTTTTCAACTTTTCACCAAGATTTCAATTGTGGGCTCTTCGCTTCATCTTAGATTCCTTCCTCCCACCGCTCAATGCCCTCTCCCATTTTAAACCCTATCGTCTTTGGAGTCTTCAAACTTCCCCACATACTCCCTAGTGCTCGCCCGGAGCTCCGTTCATAACGCTACTTCTCTCTGTGGACGCGCATTTCGGACTACTTGCTGCAGTCTACAATTTCTTCTTTCGTCCGCCTTCCCACTCTACCCACGCGCTATCTCCGTCCAGCAACAGTTATCGCCAAAACTGTCCCGTGTGTAACTACAACCGTAACGCTCAAACCACTTAACCACATTTTTTCGACACTCATGGCACACTGGGAAGAATCTCATATGCCTTCAAACGACACGGAACTGATATTTTCCGATTTCCGAAAAATCCCGTTTTAGCTCAAAAATTATGTTAGGCACAGAACTTTACGCAAAGTTTCATCAGGAAAAGACGAAGTTCTTTCTCTGCCTTTCATGGAGTGGGTAAAAAAAACAAACATCAAACTTGCTGTTATCAAGTGGCCCCAGGCTTACCAATGAGAACGCTGGCTCAGATATTCACCGGGGGATATTAGGCCTCTGCGGAGCAGTTTTTCGTCGCTAGCCGTTTGATTATGCTTTGAGCTACAGTATTTGCTTTCAAATCTGTGGAAAAGATCGAAAGAGCTTAGAAATATTATCCCCTGTCATTAAAACATAATTGCTGCAAAAAACAAAAATATAATCGATAAACTCCATGTTTTTTTTCCAAGTGAAAAGGCAAAAGGAAAGAGTTTCGCCTCAATTGATCAGTGGAATTTGTTATAAAAAGTATGGACTCATGTCAAAAATCGCTCAAGTTTTTTAAATCGTGACCTTCGAAGACCCACATGCGTATGGAAGAGGTACACCTTATTCCGCACGAAAATTTGAGGGGGGAAGAAGTTTAGCTGTCTGTCCTATAGTATCCCAATGAAAGCGACGAAGATGATATGATCGAGTTCAGAGAGACTGTTCAGAGTGCCCGGAGTTCATAAGTCGACTAGCACGTGACACTACTGAAGTGTGCCAATCTTCTCTGGTGGAGCAGCTAAGGGCCAAGGGTAAGGACCACGTGGCTCACGCATATCATTTTCACGGCCTGTGAAGTTTCAAAAAATAGAAATCGACAATTACTTTTACAATATAAAACGTTTGGTCCCGAATTCAACTTTTTCGATAAATCGAATGATTGCATCTGCTTTAAGGCGATGACAGTGGAATGGAAAGGGTTATAGTTGCGTTGAAGGTCGAGGGGCCGAATGAGGGGCTTTCGCCAAAAAGAAAAAAAGAAGTTGCCTCAAAACAAACCGAGCCGTGACGAGTCTAGCCTGCCCCGGTGTAATATCTCGTCTATGGCCGGATCGGCCACCCATGGTTGTTTTGTTAATTGTCACAGTTTAAGGAGGAAAAACAACAACAAAAAAACACGTACAACATAACCACGCCCAAAAAGTACGCATTGCACTGCTGATGAACTGTGTTAAAGCCGCCATGTTCCTTGGATCGGCTGATCCAACCATAGACGAGGTATTACACCGGGGCAGGCTAGACTCGTCACGGCTCGGTTTGTTTTGAGGCAACCTCCTTTTCTTCTTTTTGGCGAAAGTCCCTCATTCTGGGTCGCCGAGCGCCGATGGCGTCCAGACGAAACTGCAAACTCGCGTGGAGCAAGGAATGAAGGGCGTTGTGAGAAACAGCCAACGCAGGTGGGCTGGGCTTGCCCTAGGTCAGTCCCATATTCTCAGAAAGGGACCAACGCAGTGGTTTTCAAAGTGCTCAATTAATCCACACAAGTGCCAAAATCCTTAAGACAGAATGATGCTGACAAGTAAAGATGTTAGAAAAGGGTTGACTGGAATATTTTAGGATGCTGTGTGGCTTTTCCTGAGAATATAGAGCTGCTTTGCGGATACCTACCAAACTTGGTGGTTTAGTGAAACCTCTAACATGGCTGCTTTGTATGTTAGCGTGAGAACAGAATGGAATAATCTGAGTACTATCAAATAGTGCAACGAGTACAAGCTCAATCAGACCCCACTCATGGGTTTTACAACTTACAACGCGAGCATTCAAACGCTATAATTAAGTTGTTGAGCATCTATCCGCGGGCTGTGTATAAGCGACCTCGCGCGACATCTAATCTCCCATGTAATATTTTTCGTCGACAAGATCTTTCTTTTCCTCCATACATGTTGAACTAAAGCTTCATAAACAAATTGTCTGCACAATATTGGCTGGAAATAAATCAATTCATATTTGCAGCTAATTATGTCGCACAATAAACCCGCGTAGACCTCTCTTTTGTGAAAAGCGCCTTGGAAAAGAGAGAGTGACACGGAGGGTGTTTATTAAGTTGGAGAAGTCCGTAGCGATTCGCGCAGAAAAATTGAAGCCTACGGTGAGAGATGAAAAAGCAGCTGGGCCGAGGGACGAAAACAATGGTCAAGACGAAACTACTATAGGCGAAAACAATAAAAACGTAATCAAGTTTGTCAGTGACAACGAGAGCAACGTATAATACAGGACTTGAAAAGTCGCGTGAGGAGGGGGGAATGCGATAACTTCGTTTGGAGAGTGAAAGCAATTAGGGAATACAATATGACCTGAAATGTACTCACCCTTTCACTCAAAAAAAGTGCTTCAAACAGTTTTTTTGTGATTTACCTTCAGGCCGTTGATTGCACTCAGGCTGTTAGTTTGAAGAACATGATAAAACCTAAATGTTTCCCGAGAGTCCTGGAAACCGGTAGTATAATGACCGACAATGAGTCCTTAAAACACTCTTTTAGGTGCTCATGCGGACGTTAATCAATAAGCCCAAAGATGTAAACTTTAACCAAATCTGCCAGTTGACGGAATTCATAAGTATGACAAAATTTCCGTTGACATTGTTAAGCAAAGCGACCACAGCCTTTCATTAACATCGGCAACTAAACAAGGTCTCGATTCAAAACAAAAGGACGATAGAATTCCTTCCAACGGCTATTGTAAGTTACTTATCAGAGTTTGCATGAAAAGGACGCCTGTCAAAAACAGTAAACGTTCTTGACAATGTACAGTATTTAGTCAGGCCGCAAAGTATTGTCTCAGACAAACACGTGTCTGAGACTGGAATCATTCTCAGATCCTTTAGAAAAAAATGCACTGTGGCAAATGTGATAATTCGTTTGTAATTCCATACCTTGAATTACAAGCTTTACAGCCTACTTCTTGCTTTGTTTAATTTGGAAATTACTGGGTAATGAGTATGAGTAACTAGAGCTTTTACTAGAGCTTCTATACCACGCGAAGGTATCACCTTGGGTACTCATAATTACTCGGTGCATCTCCCATACGTAAGACGAGGAGGAGTCGAGAAAAAGGTGCATAATAAACTTAACAACACACTACAGCCGTTGGTATCTTAACTGTCAATAATGATATCATATCAAAATTTACGATTCTTCAACAGAAATCTCATTTCTTGGCGTTGCATTTTTTTTAAGCCAACAGTATTCGAGGGAGTGGTAACCCGTATGTTACGTACACCTTAATATGCTATTTCGCACTATTACGCAAAGTATTGCGTTGGCATTTCAAAGCCTATACTCTAATGGAATTTGTAAAATGGTACTTAACGCCAGCGCAAATCGGATCACATATGTGCGACTTGCGCTGAATTTCAATGAAAAACTAATGATTCTAGTAGATTTGACTAATTCCACGGCAGAGCGTAACGCCCTTTGAGTCAACTACTACGGCTATCACGCGACTATTACATCTTTATTACGCGGTCAGTGTATACTATTACGCGAGTTTGTACCCCCTCTATTGTACTACTTTTTTCTTGTAGCATTTTAACCCACTACTGCCTAGCGACGCCGTTCGGAAACAAAACAAAAAAATAAAAATAAAAAGAGAGGATTTTTTCAGCTCAGCAGTCATAATTTAAAAAAATATCATCCCTCTGGAAACCTGAACTTCAATAATTTAGGCATTTTCAAAAGCTTAAAATTGCGTATTTTAGTGGAAAAAATCCTCCCAATTTTTCTCAAGCTAAATTTCACATCAAATACTTTCGGCTGTAATGGGTTAAAAATACTCTTCTTTATCTGTTTCGAAGACCATCGGGTTCTTTTAGCTCACATGCGGTTAGAAGACATAACTAAGGGCCTTTCCAAGACGCGGCGACGCTTATGGGACCAGTGAGCCCCACTCACGTCTCTTAACCTTTCATCTCAGAAGCGTTCTCCTTCGAGATATCTTCTTGACGGACTCATCTAAAATCATCTCTCACAACTTTTGTCCGCAGTGCGGAGAGATTTTCATCAGTCTTCTAAAATCGCTACCACCCGGAAGTAATCTCATACGGTCTGTTCAAACTCGCTCAAAGCTTAACAACGATGCAGCCGGGTCGCGAATCCGGGAAGGAGTTCGCTCACCCAAAAAAGCCACTCTGATGGACGTGAGCTTGCAATGATTTGCGTGAATCATAAGGGCCTTGTATGAAGGACCGAAGGCTGCCGGGCCGGGAAGAGCGCCGCCCGATTGCCACGCAAGCTGCGCAGACGGAAAACGTCTTCTATTTTCGGTGGGAGTGAATCCACCGATATACACACACCTTGTACCGACAGAGATGAGAGCGGCAACCTCAACACACGTGAGTGAGGCGTGTGGCCTACCTCTTCGTTCACAGGGGCACTGCGCTGTCAGTCAAGTTTCATATAAGCGAGTGACATTTTCGCAAGATGAAAAGGACAACAATTTTTCAGACTGTGACGCAAAATTGACCTTGACAGTTATTTAAAAACAGTAATAACTCTCTGCAGCCAGATTCATTTCATTTTTGTTTTAACGACGGAAAATGGTTGGCTTGCTTTTCTGGGTACCGAACAAAAGGAAATCTCGGAAGGAGAGGTATAGCGGAAGTGTTACTTTCAATTCGTTATTAAAAGGGCTATATTTAAACTGAATTATACCTAGTATGCTCGGAAAAAAATATACCAGCGAAATTTATAAACCCCCGCTAAGAAAAATATCGAGTTCAATCATGTGCTTGGACAATTCCGGGGAAGGGATTTTAAATTCAATTTAGGAATAATGTACGACCTAAGCGGGCGACCGCCGACGGTAAACAACATTTTTAGTTCCGCCTAAACAATTCCAATTATCAAACCTTAAAAATTCAACAGAAAGTTTTTGGCCCAAAATTTAAAATAAGGCAAGTTTTTTGGTCAAAACTTTTTGAGGGATCTTTATGTTTTGACGATTGAATCTGATTGAGAAACACTAAGAGAGGTCATAACCGATGTCTATTGCTCAATTTTCCCGTTTTTAATCGACCAGGAGGGTGAACGAGTTCGCGAGTGGGAGGTCGGAGAGAGTAAATCATTGGAATTTCAGTTCTCACCGCGATAAATCGAACCAATGTGTAACAGACGACGATAAAGAATATAGGCTGCTATATATGATCCGCTCTGAATTGCAGCTATTTTGTTACAATACTGTAAAAGCATAAGAAGGAAGTATAACTCCTAGGATTATGAGACAGAGCAGGGTTTTCATGGGTTTATAGCAAGGTGGTGCTTAAGAAACAATGTCCCCTCCACGATTGGCTCAACACTTTGGTACTTTGTGAAGAGAGACCTTTTATAGAAGATCTTTCCTTGACCTGGGGGCAGTGTGGCCTCGCCGGCGGCTATTGTTGAGGACGACTGGCCTCAGGCGGACCTCTATCACCAACAAAGTTTGTGGGTTTAGGTTTACAGCTGTGCCCTTTCGGAAACTGAAAATACTTTGCACAGTTTAAGATAGTGACGAATTCGTGCTTTGAATGCAAGGAAATACGGGCTCATGATTGAAATATTATATTTAAAAAAATGTATGGAATGAACAAAACAAATGGATCATTTTGGGTTTGTTCCAGTTTTCTTGTTAAGATTTGAAGATATTTATTATGAATGAATGTGACGAATTTACTGTGTTGTTTTTATTGACTCGCAGTCAAATCGGATTCCGTTCAGAAAAGTGGATACGCCCAGAAAAGCATATGACTGGTGGAACATCCGCCGTGAGGGTGGTGAGCAAATAAGCCCTGGTAAGTCAATAGCGAAAAACCCAACGAATGTCAGGTCTGAAGATAGGCTTGCGTCAGTGACGCCAGTGATGCGAAAGGCCGTGCGTCAGTGAGGCTTGCTGATGCCATAAACAATCGTGCGAGAGACTTACGAATAAGTTCCCCTTGCACCTGCACGAATCGCAGTCAGTTTAGTCTCACTGGTAATTAAAAAAGAACGGACCTTACGTTCACGTAATATCAGTACACAAGACTGTATGAGTGTGTGTTGAACGACTTGGAAACGCTCAAAACTACAGCGCAAATGTTGCGTAACAGCCGTAATGCAATAACCATGAACGTCGTGACATAGCAGGTGCATAATATCGAGCTCTGTATAGACACTCTCGAGTCTGGAAGCCATATAGGATAATGCTGAGGACTAGAAAGATTCCTAAAGTCCTCTTCCTTCAATTTAAAAAAAATCAATAAGGCGTTCGCAGCAGCCGACTCTTGTGTTCACAGAAATAAGAAAGCTTGAAAGCCAGTTTCGAAGCAACAGAAGGGTTAAATTTTAATTCGTTATTTACTGCCGAAACTCTAAGCCAACTGGGCCATAAAACATGGAACCGATAGTTGGAAAAGTAGAACTTTAGTGCAGGTCTCTCAGGAGATCGGCTTTTAAGCCGATACTGTGTTTAGGACTTAAACTCTTGTTGAATTTTGTTTAGAAGTTAATCGATCACAACAGCGTCTACTGCTTTAAGATGGATCGGTGACTGCTGGCTGATCGCTTATCTGTGCTGCGAAAGATACACGGACTCGTGTGAAATCTCGTCAAACTTTCAATTTCTAAAAAAAAAATCCTTTACGTCAACCTCCGGAGCTTGCAGGTGCCTTCTAAAAGAGTTTCCAATCAAGTCTTCCACGTCTTAGACCCACAGAACGTGGAAATTACGTCATCATTAAGACAGACGGAAGCAGGGTTAGCTTGTGACATTTTTGTTACACGTAAGCCTTAAGATATCCTGGGCTTTCCTAAGAAATCTTTCTTGTTTCGTCTTATACTGTAAATAAAAAGGATTTTTGAAAGTGTGTTGAGCGTACTTTGGGATCAATTCATATATCGAATAGATACACGAATGAGCTGAATTCTCCTGTTTTTCTATGCATAACATATAAAAAAAGGAAGAAATAATGACATGCCCGAAAAAAAAAAGACGAAAAAGGTTTTGAGAGCCTTGACAAAGTTTTATCTTCGATTTCTGGCAGCTTCCATTTTGAAATTACGGAGGCATAATGCCCTTTCTGTGAACGTTAAGGCAAATATATATATATATATATATATATATAT
>Ga0058701_10000616_pt1 | contig 24063 bp, 12 predicted proteins | sample AgamicOrMae_FD_97039 | JGI IMG/M metagenome (GOLD analysis project Ga0058701, IMG submission 97039) | Agave microbial communities from Guanajuato, Mexico - Or.Ma.e | ecosystem: Host-associated > Plants > Phyllosphere > Phylloplane/Leaf | place: Guanajuato, Mexico | collected 2012-06-04 | reverse complement strand
GGGTTAAGGGAACTTTTGCAATACGTAGCTTTAGCTTAAGTATAAGGTACAGCTGCCTTGGTTGACCTATGCCCAATTCTGACTTGAAGTTGGCCTAAAATCCAAAAAAGTTGCTTAATTTAACCGAAGATTGGAGAAAAAAAAGGTAGCTCTTCAAGGTGCAAAATGGGAACTTCCTGAGTTTTCCAGGAACTCCAGTTTCCAGGAATAGACTAACGCAAATGCCCCGAGAAAAGTAGAATGTCTTCTGTATAAAATTAAGCGGTTTTCCGCGTAATGAGTCATCGATTTCTTTCAAAAATGGCGCCTAGATGCATCGGCGGTGTTCGGGTGTCTTCGAGACAAAGAAAGTCTGTCGGACGCGAAGAAGCGACGCGAGGCCGTGATGCCGACGAGGGGCACGGGGCCTGAAGAACAAGTTCTATTCGACCAAGAAAAAGCGAAAACCCTTGAGGCTGTTATGATGATGATCCATGGACCGTGATCATGTCTCAACAGAGAAATGACAAAATCAATTCTTGCCATTTCTCCATAACTCACCCATCGAACCCCCGGAAACACTCACCTGGAAAAAAAGAGAAACAACCAATTAATTTCGCAAGATTTTGCAGCTGATTCTCAAAGAAATAAGCATTTGCACTAAAGGTTGCCTTCCCTATAACTTTTCAATTCCACCTTGGTCCAAACTTTCATCACGATTTAACAAATCATGACTGAGTTAAGCTACCTTGTGCATTACTTTGCTGTCGCGTTCCCGTCATGCCTTATGCGTTGCTTCACTACGCGCTTGGCTAAAAACAAGCCTTATGCCGCTTAGTTTTCGTCGTCAGAAACTGCCGCGGAGAAAACTGCAACAGGCTTGGGTTAAGTTGCTAATATTAAAATAGGTTAAAGTTTTAAGTTTTGTGCCGTTTTCCCGTTTCTTCGACTCCTCGATCGTTGAAATCTCCAGCTAACACAAAAATAGCCCGATTTCCTTCCGGTCCAAAAACTTATACGACGCTCCATTTCCGAATTCGGGACTAGATCATACTTGAGAGAGCGGCCTTGGGAGTTAGGTCACATCTCAATAAAGGAGAGCAGGTGCGCCGCCTTAAAAACGTAGGTGCAATCATTAATGCGGTAATTACGAGCCTTGAAAACAAAATAATGAAACTGTTTCTAAGTCACGGAAGCTTTTTAGTTCTTTTTTTTTCTGTTAAGGCCAGTCGGAAATCGTCATTTGTATGGGAAGCCTATTTTCTTTCCGGTCCAGTGGTCCCCAGCCTGTGTGCACCGCTTGGCATCGAAGTGACCTAAAAACAGAGGCGAGGTTGCCCCTTACCCTCAGCGCGGGCCGGGCCGGACCGGGCTGGAGCGGGACAGACCGAGCTCAGCCGGGCCACGCCATCGTCACCGCACCGGGCCTCAGCACACTCTGCATCGGCGCGCGGGTAAATAGGGCATCCAGATCCAACGTCGGCGTCCTTTCGCTCTTTTCCCGGCCCCGCCCTCTTTTAATCGTCACAAGGAAACCAATCATAGGAAATTGATTCCGGTATCACATAGGTCAAGACTCGGCTGACAGGTTCCTAGACTGAACTCACATCATTTTTAGTTTAGAGGTTGCATTTCCTGTACTGAGTGATTTACCTATCACCATCCGGAAGAGCGGACAGAGAAAATCTAACCTGCCGTCGCCAAGCCTGATGTCGCTTACTCCTCGGAAGCAGTTACTGCCGCCCAAGAGTCGTAACTCCAACAAGCGCAGGACACGAGCTGTAAATTTAAACAGTCGCACTACCTCTAGTGTTCCACGACCTTTCGTTTCCGGAGTAAGGAACAGGGCAACAAATATTTGGGAGCTAACACAGTGGTTAGCTTTCAAGATATGCGGATACAGAACTTTGATACATATCTGTTGATAGTATGTTTATCTTGAAAATCAACCAAAATACGTGATCTCCGACGTTTCAAACAAGTAACCAAAAAAGGGTGTCGTATTCAGAGAACGAAAAGTCAAGTCCTATACCACCGATTAATCTTTAAGAAGACTAAAATAAGACAAAGCTATGGCGAAGAGTTCGAGGAAGACGTATGGTCTTATGGGGACTATAAATACAATTTGGATATGAGTTTTCGTGTGGGTTTGCCCCCTATGAGGTGTATGTGACTCCTGCAGCTAAGCGTGCTTTATAAATAACTTTTGCCCCAAACAAGGGGGAATGAGAAGCTTTGTAAGAGGCGAGGCCTTAAATACGGGGACTCTCTGATAAAAATTTAAGCCTTTCAATACTCATTGTTGGTTACAATTCCATTTCCTTTTTTTAAGACGATGCAGTTTTTTTGTCATGCCAAGGATTCCCAAAAGGATATCCTGCGATCGAAACTTGAATAAGCGATGATTCCGCGACAAATCCGTCCTTCCTCGTTCTTTTTCCCCTTGGGTCTTACTCAGAAAAAAAAATTAAAAAAAAAGGTTTCAAAGGAAACGCAGATTCAAGACAGATATCACTCAAAGCGTGCTACCTGCGGTGAGACACTGCAGAAGCTGCGAATTAGTGATCATATTTTAGTACCATCGATCCGCGCAAAAACAATACCTCGACAAATGAGACAACAAATAAAAATTTATAAAATAATTACAAAAAATATACGGAAAACTGAAACATTGTGACAGAAATTGTTTTGAGTGACAACAAAGTGATAAAAGTGACTCACTCGTAGCCCTGCAATACCCTCGAACCTACGGATAAGAACCGAAGTTATTCACCACACCGATAAATAAAATGCCACTTGGTGGTCTAACATTGGTTACACTGAGAATTTACGATATGTGGCCGTATAAAATAGATTAACTATGTTAAAATAAGTACCAAGTACTTCCGTTTGGCTGCGACCAAGCCTACGCCCGAGAAGTGAGCGTCATCAGGCTTGGTGACCGTTACAAAATGCCTACCTATTTTAAGCAAGGTTCGCTCCGCTTAACTTACGAAAGGTGGAGCACGTGTTAAAACTTAAACTTTTCAAATTTCTAGTATGCTATTCCTTGACCCCGATGAGCCAACTTGTGGGGGAAATTAATTGTGGGAACGCATGCACGCAGCGCTGCGTAGCGGCTGGAGAGCAGAGCAGCGCGTTTTAGGCGGAGCGCCTTCCTGCTGCCAAGCGGCGGCGGCGGCGGCGGCAGCGGCGGCGGTGGCGCACCGCCTCCAGCGACGGTGGGCGTTAGGTTAGCTAACGCAATCGGATCACCCAGCCGAGGTACGTGCTCAGTGCGTTCCGACCGGACCTGACTGGTACCAGTTACCTCATAACCAGTCCGCACCTCGACAGCTGCCGCAGCTGCGTCGCTGCAACAGCTGCCGAGAAGCCGAACTGAGCCTGTTGCAGCCTGCTCCGCTCGCTCCAAAAAAGCCCTTGTGCCACTGACCTTCAGCTCGCCTTCAGCCCACTTCAGCAATAAGGCTCAAGATCGGATTCAATTTTAGAGTTAAGCTAGAGTTCTATTGGGGGAGTTAGAAATTGCTAGTCGCCTACCGGAAATGGTTAATATTTGATGGATGGGCCGAGGCGAAAAGGCTTTGGATATATTTTAGGATATGCTCTGATATGATTAGGATATGTTTAGGATATGCTGATATGATTTAAATATGTTTAAGGATATGCTGATATGATTTGGTACAATGATTTCGATTCTTGGTAGATGGTAATTGGTTTGGTGTCAGATTAGAAGCGATGATACAAGACAGATAATGCGATGTCATAGTTTAGGTTAAGTTACGAATAAGCTTATGTTACAGGTGAGAGTATAGGTTAATAGGTAAGAGGTTAAGTAACAGATCAGTTGGAGTCTGACTTCGTTACAGGTGGGTATGGGTTTGGTTAATTTAGGTAGTAAGATTACGTCACAGACGAGATTTCAGCTTCATTAGGTTAAAACTGAAAGCTTGGTAAGGTAGTATGCTTTTAGATAAAGTAACGCGATGTCAGATGTTGCTCAGTTTTCGAGCAGAGGGACCTATTTATATCACATTTTTTATTCTTAATGTATGGAATGCACGCCTAAAAACGACGATTCCTAACAAGACAAAAATAATCGTATTTTGCCTTTCATTGAGATGCTTCGTAATTTTCGCTTGATTTCTCCGGTGAAGAGACTTCCCATATCATTCCTGAGTTCGATAAGCGTGGAGTGTGCGAAGCGCAACCACAGCATCGCGACCGTTGTTACTCTGTCGATTGTCACTTCTTTTCGCGATCGCATGCTTTAAGTCGCGCTCACTTCATTTTCCAAGGGTAGGGGATTCCGCGAGCCTTTTCCGGATTTGCATATCAAAACATAGACACTGACATGGCGAGTGAGCGGGAGAGAGACGGGGCGAGCGGTGCGGGGTGGAAGCCCGACCCGGGGTGGAACCCCGACCCGGGCTGGGCCGCCCAGTGGGTCGCGTGTCCACGTCCTACTGTCCATATTGGCATCGTGTCCACATTTGTGTCCGTGTCCACAAGGTCAGGGTCTTGCAGCGTTTGCATACGCTAATGGAATCATTAAATGCAACTTGCTACGTCAGAACGCATTTCTATTTAGGGATTCTACTCGAAATAATAAATGGACCATTTCAGAAGCAAGATAACGAGCAGCGCACAAAGCTTCCGTATTTCCTTGCAAATCCTAAAAAGAAAGGAAAAAGAAAGCTTCCCCCTTTTTTCTAAAAGTCCGACCAAAAAAAATATATATCTTTCACCTAGCATCGCCAAGCGATGCCGTTCGGCAACAGGAAAAATTATTTTAGAGGATCTTTTCAGTTCAGTATTGTCCCAATTTAAAAAATATCACCCCTCTGAAGACCTGAAATTCAATAATTTAGGCATTGCCCAAAGCTTGAAATTGCGTATTTTAATGGAAAAAAAATCCTCCCAATTCCTCTCAAGCTAAATTTCACTCCAAATACTTTGGGCGGTTATGTTTTTTTTTAATGCTGGTCTTGGGTTTATTCACGGTCAAATTTGGACTGACAATAGATGAAAGAAAATTTAAGAAAGCTGAGAAGCTTGCAAAGTGTGTAATATGGGATGAGCTAAAGCCTTCGAGTGAAATTCACTCGCTAAAAAAAAACTCCCCCACTCGAAGCTCCGGTCCGGCATGGTGAGTTTTTTGAACAAGCGAGATTTCTTTGAAGGTTTTAAGAGAGAAGCACTGAAAAGTGATTCAAAGCTCTTGCCTTTGTTTATTTGAGTCAGTAAGAATTGATGGACGGCAAAACAGTTACACCCAGAATACAGAATTCCGTGCTTCAGCAACGTTGCGTCATATTTTCTCTGAAAACAAAGATGGGAGCGTGTTGACATTCCTGTCTTTGTTCTTTTTTGCCGCTAAAATGGTTCATTGAATTCGAATGGGGCACAAAGAGTGCTTCACCCCGAGATAGACAGCGTCTAGCTGACTTTACCAAAAGCAAAAATAACAGAAAAGGAACGCGATGAGACGCGGGGATCCGGAAAGACAGGCGAAAGCTCAAACCAAATCCTCTTTCAGTCGTTTCAACATGAAAATGTGATCGAAAAATTTGGTGGTCTATTTCTGAGAAAAGGGCAGGGCGTTGAGTAAAAATAACGCATCACAACACTATTCGCTGATGCAGCGATATTCGTGTCCTAAATTCTAAAATGTTAAGCTACACAGTAAAAACAAACACCCGTTTTGGGGAATGCTGTACCTGTTTTGGGTGTGAAACCAAAACGGGGTTGGTACGTGTTTTGGTTAGTTTTTGAGATAGGCTTATGTTCAGCCATATCATTTGAAAGCTTTCGGCGAGAGCTTTCCATTGATGTGGCTGAACATAGGTCTATCGTAAAAAATTTCCAAAACACGCTCTACCCCCGTTTTAGTTTCACACCCAAAACAGGTACAGCATTCCCCAAAAGGAGGTTTTATTTTTACTGTGTAACGTAACGATCTGGGTAGATAAAAAACCTTCAGAGCGTCCTAATAATAAATTACCTGTTTTGAAAAGTACTACCGGTATGAGTATGTATAAACGGTATGGTTTCGCGGTCCGTTCTCAATGACACATCAAATGAAATGGATTGTCAAGAGCATTTGTTTGATGTTGCGATTGTTCAGTCTACCTCGCGAATTCACTAAAATACGTGCAGTACCCATTTTATCGCACTCGATTTTAGACGAGTACGAAAAATTGAGCTGTTGGTTGAATACTCAACATTTTTTTTTGAACCTGCTAAGCTTGTTTGTTAGGTGAGTCCACAAACCTCAATTGCAGCTAAATGTTCCTGGGTGTTGGCCCCAATGTGTTTTCCCTGCGCTGGCACGCAATCCTTTTTTTCAACAGAAAAATAAGAGAACCGAAATTATTAGCCTCGATGTGGGTTTGCCTATCACGCTATTCGTCGCTTAATTTGTTCCAACGAAATTTGCTCTGTTTGCAGGATTTAGGAGAGCCGGGAGTAGCGTGGACTAGTTGCAGCGAGCGGACGCCCATAGCGTCGCGCATAGCCCAGAATAGTGACGGCGGGGTCGGCGCCCTAATTCGAGTTAGGGCTTCTCCTATGGGCTGCTTGATTATCCAACCTACAAGGTGCGACAAACACAATACCCTCTAAACCAGCTAAATTCGAGTTTACTCAGAGAAACCAAAGCCAGCCTAAACTAAATTGACCTCATTAAGATTAAGCCTTAAAAAATCAAATAGGTGAACCTACCTTCCGTTAACCTAAAAATAACCTAAAATGACTTGAAAGAAATCTAACAAAGCCTAAACTACATGGAATTAACAATAAGTCAGCCTCCGATCTTACCTAACAATTAGCTTGAAGCTCGTCTGCACACAATTGACCTAAACGAAATTAACCTAGCCTCGTGCTTGCTCACCGATGTTGCAGAGAAAATCAGTAGGGGGGGACTAAATGAATAGGCGGACAGAACTCAAGCATTCGGCCTAGGTGCGGCAACCGCTTTCAGAACTCAATGTCCTGCAAAGTCAGGGGCAAAAATAAATACATACGGCATTTCATCAGCAGAATAATGTTGCAGCACAAATAACCGAGGTCATCGAGCACCTGGTCCTGGTCATGGCGGCGCCGCACGATCCCCAAAACGCCGCCGCCGGGAAGCGTCACGCACAAAACTATTGCTCTGCCAACTCAGCACACTTTAGATTTCATAGGTTACGTTCTCTGCCTCTTGTGTTCCACCTTTCGACGCGAAGACGACCTCAAAGGCGCTTGAAACCTAACCTTTAGGTCACAAACCTTTCTGCCCCGTTCCCACTCGGTTGGCGAAAAAAGGTAATACGTAACAGATTCGGAGTTTATTTAAAGTGCTCCAGTTTACGGTTCCTACCTGAGATGCCGCTAATCAAAACGATTTCAGCAACTTTTCAGGGCCATCATTCAATTTGGATTTGTATCACGTAGCACCCGCTGAGACAACTGAACTCACAACTGACTACGCCGCTGTTATGCAGCTTGTTGTCTTTCCCTACCTAACAAAGAATATTTGCATAATCGTACGACGTAAGCGAATATCAAACATTCAGTTTTGGAATAGTTGACTTTTTTTTGTAAAAAAAAAGACCGTTTGAACACTTTCCTCAGCAATTTTTAAAAATTAGAATTTTTTTAAATCCGGTATAATGAAATATTTTTAGCTAAATAGTTTTTTGGGCGATTTTTTAGCAGAGCGGTATAAGTAATGAAATCTTACTAGTTCCAAAAAATTGCATGGCCGGAACAGCTATTTGGGGGTAGTTTTATCTGCAGACCCAAATTTTAGCTGTCAGTACAACTGCGGTATAAAAACTGTGCGAGCAATGCTCTCTTTTTAGTGCCCTTAGCGGTTGCGTGGTGAGGAACAAGTTGAAGTGAGCAAAAAAAAAGTTAACATTTTGCAGATGACCCTTGAGCTTATTCCCCACAAAAAAGTGTTCATATCAACCCCGTTTCTGTTGGACGTTCTCGTGAGATTAATGTGACTGAAAACTGGACCCTGGCGTCTTAAACCATTACACAGGAAATTCCCCGGGTTGCTCTTTCTACCTCTAGTACTCTACCTTTCATGATCCGAGCGGAGCGACTGCGGAGTGAGCAATAAGACACATGACTGAATCATACTGACCGAGTAACCCCAAACAAAACGAACAAAGTCCTTAAGGATTGGCTCTTGTTGGTAGAAACAGGCACTCTTGACATCAGAAAAAATGTACTTTTACTCGAAGGTTTTCGGTGTCTTTGAAGGTAACTTTTTAAGCGAGATCTTCGGCCATCCTGATTTGATTCAATAGTTTCCAATGACAAAGCGTTGCGTACAACCGGCGTCAAAAGTCGCGACCCTCGCGGGGTCAAGACCACATCGCCTTGGAAAAACACTCCGCAACTTTTTTTTCAGGAGAAAGTAATTACAGTTCATGGGGGAGCATTATTCTGTATTTCTTGGATTCCAGGTCCATTTCGTTGAATCTAACGATAAATTATTCATAACCTTCTGCTTTCTACATAAGTTCAAGTCACCATCACCGACATTGCCGGAGCGTACAATTACGGTGACCTAGACCACGGTAGAGGCCTGGGTTTGAGGTTGCGCAAGGAAACCTAGTTAGCGCGGTCTACATCTACGATCAAGATAAAAACTGACAATGGACCAGACATGCTGGACAAGCGCCCCGGGAAGACTTTAAAAAACTTTCAAAAACACGTCATTTTAGGCCGAAAACTCGCTGAATATGAACAAATTCGTGTAGCTGTCATAAGCGCCAAAAAGCACTAGCGCCAACGCCGCAAGCGCCAACCCGTAACCGCCAAACGAGAAAAGTCGCAAACGCCAAAGGTCTCAACCGCAATACTAACCTTACCTAACCTAACTTAACCTAACATAACTTAACCTAACATAACTTAACCTAACATAACTTAACCTAACGTAACTTAGCCTAACCTAACTTAACCTAACTTGACCTAACCTAACCTATACGAACTTTGGCGTTTGCGACTTTTCTCGTTTATGGACTGGCGCTTGCGGCGTTGGCGCTTGTGGTTTTTGGCGCTATCGAATGCCCCCCAACAAATTCTTTTCAAGAAGCAACTGGTTTTAAAGTCCTTCTTCACAGATAACATGACTTATGGGTAACTCTGTTCTCCTGGAGAGATTTTTGCTCCTGTATGGGACACTCAAAGGGGGACAGTGTTTCAAACAATAAATGCGTTCACAAAGTTTGGTTATTGATCTATGAGTGGCTATCCCTTAGTGGGCATCACTGGGAAGTCCAGCTTGCGGTTTCATGACGATAATTCGCTATGCTGACAATGCAGCGATTGTGGACAACAGCTGGAAAATCCAGCCTTTAAAACTGAGAGCAAAGCGAGAGAAAAAATCCCCCGCGCTGTAAAAAGAAACCCTTTTACGACGCACTATCTTTACTCTTTACTAGCAAGCTTCTCTAGCAATTCCACTTGTTCAGCATACCACGGTTTTAGGGGTTTTCAGTGGGGCACTGCCCGTCCCGTCAGGCATTCGATCTCTTTGAACCTGATAATTATGACGCGGTCAGCGTAAATATTGCCCCCCCCCCCCAACACAGGCAGCACCCTCATCGTTAGCGGGTTTTCGTTGCGGTTTTCGCAACAATTTGCGTACAATGTGAGCCCCTGCAGCTATCGCAATTTTACATTATACCCGACAAAATAATAACTTTTCGTTTTGCCATTGTCTGCATATTTCGACGCAACCCATCTGCTCCCTTTTCACATATGGATTCCAGTCTTGCCGCGGAAAAAAAGACAAGCTACCGAAGTATTACGCGTAATTTTCCCTTAAGGAAAAAACTCACTCTTCAAGAGAAATGTCCCTGCTGTAATAAAAAAAGTAGGCACTAATTTTGAGAATAATCAATTATTATTGTTAAAAAGAGGCTGTTCAGTTTGATAAAAAGTGCATTTCTCTTTAATCATGGAAAGATGTCACCTTTTTGCATAGCGTCGCTCAGGAGGTATATTTATTATTGTCGAATTGGGTAAACTGTTCTTAGCGAAGCGCAAGTTTCAGGACTAAATAAATGCAACATAATTTCGAAACGTTTTCTTATTTTATGTAAATACGGAATTCGTGCGGGAAAGAATAGCGATGATTCTTTCGCAAGGCTCTACGAGTTCTACTTATGAAATAGTTTCATATTTTAGCGACTAACCCGTTCCTGAACAGCGCGTTGCCCTAGAATATCGAAAATGACACCAAAGTCAAAAAAACAAAGTCAGAGTTATACATGATCAGGGCGCCATTCAAATATCGACAAAATACGTAATCCTGGGTTAATCCCAGTTCCCGGTAAGGACCTTTCCAAGCGATACGTTAAGGACGTATACAGTCGGTCACAAAAGTCGTATGTTTTCATGTATTTCTTACGGAAGCAAAGGTCATGACTTTTTTGACCCCACTGTACGTCGTTTTCGTCCCTCGAAAATTGTGTTCACCAGTAGATTGAATTTTTCTAGACCTTCTTCGAGCTCGCATTCTAATTAATTCGATTAATGTAGTGAATAATGTGACATCAAGGGGAGACGAAGGGTGCTATGATGCGGGGGAGGGAGAAATTTGGAATATGGAGGATGGAGGGATTGGTTTTCAGTCCTCTCTCGCAAATAAAGCAAAGTCGATGGTGGGGAGGGAAGATCTGCTGCGACGCCGCGCATGCACATGTGCAGGGACATGATGCATGTCTGTTATGCATGGCTTAACTATGCCTTGGCCCTTTTGGCAGCGGCCTTTAATTACTACGAACGACTATAGGCTCTGACTTGTGAGCGCGCAGTGCGACGCGCGAGCCAGAGGAGGGGATAATTCTAGCTTGCATCAACTTCGAATTTTTCAATTATGTTCTAACTACAGTGGAGCGACAGCGCAGCGTGGAATAAAACACCTAACCTGACTTACTTAACCTAACTAAAGTTAACCTAAGTTAACCTAACCTACGTTAACCTAAGTTAACCTAACCTAAGTTAACCTAACCTACGTTAACGTAACCTAAGTTACCCTTAACTAAATTAATCTAACCTAAGTTAACCTAACCTAAGTTGATCTAATCTAAGTTAGCCTAAACTAAGATAACCTAACCTAAGTAACCTAACCCACGTTAACCAAACCTTCATTAACCAAACCTAAGTTAACCTAACAAAACATTCACCTCGTTTACTTGTTCGTATGGAAACACCTTGGTGCCCAGAAGTTGGTGGTATCTGAGCAGAGCGGCAACGAAGCGAGGCAAAAGGCAAGAAAACGAGTCTAATCTGCGGGGTTGTATGTCATTACTCCTCATAATGCAACGAAAAGCTATGAGCCAAGGTTGCAAACAGAGAGACAATGCAACCTTTAAATCTAAGTGGAAATGAGTGCTCATAGCATAATCAAAATCGTTGAAATGAATAGACCCTGTTAATGTGAGACCGATTCAGCGACTTTATTATGATCTATTTTTGGAAATAGTTACGGAACTTTCGGAAACACATAATTGAGCTGTTTTCAGTTTTACGAGGAGCTAATTGGACTTTTTTAATTTGCCGTTGTCTTGAAGTCTTATGTAAACGGTGTAGGAGGTCTTAAAATTTAAAGTTATAAGCTAATTGTTAGATTTTATTTTTTTGTGAGCAGTTTCGGGGGACAAATTTTTATGTAACAGTCCGTTTCTTTGTTGTGTCTGGTAGAAATAGATCGAACTTCGCCATTAAGTTTGAACCGGTGTCCAGCGGCTGTGCCCTAAAAAATAGACACCTAAAAAGATATCACCGATCACAAGCGTTCAACGGAGACGCACTTAGATGCTCCAATTGCGGCTTTGAGCTTAAACTTGTCGTCCTGCGGACGGAAAACAAAAACAAATACAGGAAGAAAAACGAAGTGTGGGGAAGATGAAGCACATTAAAAGGTAGTGTGTAACGCGAGCGCGGCAAAGAGCAAAAAAACTAACTCATTGAGTCAATGCTAGAATGCAGGTGATTCACATGATGGCACTTGAGATTGCTGCGGGAGTGGTAACGCAGCAAGGCGGTGGAAGAGAGGACCGCTGCCCTGTCAGGATAAAGGACGACCCCTCATCTTGAGCGCGGCCCGGCCCCGACCCCGACCTAACCTTACCCCGGCCCGACCTGGAGGAGAGGAGGGCATCAGCGCGGTGCGGCCGCTGCGCCGGCCCGCCTGCCCAGCCGCTCGCCGACTCTCAAGGAAGTATTCTTACCATCACACAATGCAGATGCGCAGGTCGCTTGTTATCCATAAAACAGCATCCTTAGCTGGAGCTTTCACTTAAAACACTAAAATAAACAGAGCACTTAACACTGGCCAGGTTGCGCCCCCCTCCCCCCGAGCCGCTTCGCCCCGCGAGCCGTTTAAAGCGATCACCCACCATTCAAACAACCGGACTACAGACGGCAAACACGTCCTCCTCCGAGCGCTAAACAGAGTTCACTAAACTGTACAGCTGAGTTCTGAGCACAGAGTCGCTGAGCGCTGAGCTGAGAGAGCGCTGAGCGCCGGCCGAGCGCAGCGCAACGCCTCCCCGCCCCTCCCTTGGCCCTGCCGCGCTGCCGCGCTCGGAAGCAAGCCTGCCGAGCGATCCCGAACACTGGCGGAAAAGGTCGAACAAAAAGCCGCTCCGCTTCACCCCGTGCTTCACTGGTGCACTGCCTGTTGTGCCCCTCTCTTTCTATCTTTCTCTGCTCCAGACGTGGACAAACTATCGCCAAGTCTGCCTTTGTGAGATGTCCTCACGATGAAAACATTTTCTTTTGCATGCTATTTCTGACGACGCAATTCATTGAACAAAAAGAACTGAAAGAAAGAGAAGAGGCATGTATTTGCTGGTTAAAAAAAAAAGTCAACTTCAAGATGAACCGCCGCAAAAAGTAGAGAACAATCATAAGGAATATTTTCTGTGGATATTTTGTTGGCCTATTTTGAAATTTGCGGTTAGGTGGGCTTCACGAGCTGTGCATACTACTATACCGACAGATATCTTTAACAGGCATATGAATGATTCTTTGACCCCTACCACATTTTCATAAAAGGTCAGTTCTATCCGCACGCCTATGTTAATACAAGGGAGACTTGAACGCAGGGAAACCAACCTAATGAATTTTAAAGGGAAGGTGACTTGAACGCACGGAAACTAACCTCAATGAAGCATTAATCGCTGCAGCATAATGAATACCTTAAACATGACCTCATCTTAACCATCGAACCTAACGCCGCGCACTATCGCGATAAAAATCAGCATGTTGTCACTTTGTAAATATAATGCCAATATTTTTTTTTTAATTTGGTCCTCAGGATGGTGCGTGGGAAAAGTGACATCCCTGGAGTTAACATTCAATATTTCTTCGTGTTACCTCATTCCGTATGAACGCGAGTTTTTGCTTTACCGGCTCTATTCAAACATGAAAATTCGACTGAACGAAACAGTAGAACACTGTTAGTTGGAATAGTGGAATTTCACACCTCTAGGGTTCCACCTTTCTTAACCAACCCGAGCGGAGCGAGACAAGAAAGAAACATGCTTGTTTAACCTAACCTGGCCACCTATCGGAGCAGTAGCGAACCACAAAATACGTGACCTAATCCTCGAAAACATCATGACAACATTATGGAGACGATTGGGTTAATTTCGGTTGCTTGCCTAATGCCTCGCTCCGTGGTCGCTCCGCTCAGTTTGGCAACGAAAGGTGGAATACGAAGGAAAAGGAAAATTACGCCTTTCTACTTTATAGAGCACTAACTATAGGAATAAGGAAAGAAATGAACGTGCGATGCATAACATGATCTCTGCATTTTCCTGTCTCTTGCGAAAGAGAAGAAAAGAGTTGCCTGCGCGCGTTAAAAAGAGTTCAAAGCCGAAGCTGATTGTGAGCACTCTTAAGAAGAGTTCTATGAGAAATATTTCCCGATGTATACATGTCCGAGTTTCCTCTGCGGGACTCTAGATGGGAAAATCGATTCAGAACTCCAGTCACGAACTGCCAATGCAAGAATGACAAATGTTAAACCCAAGAAACTTTGCTTCAATGTCAAAGAAACCACACGGCAGATACGTAACATCATGTCAGCGAGTTTTGTGTGAGCATTTCCCTTAATAAATATACTGTGAGAAGGCTGGATATTGGAACAAGGGCCACGTTTGAAATTTGCACACCTAACAGATGAGTACATATGTTCCCTTGTACTAATCTAGTTGAAATGTCACTTATCCTCTGAGGTGGATTAACCCAAAGAACAGATGCCTTAATGGGGCTAGTCCTATATGGGGACTGAAATCAAGACTCGAAATACTTCTTACAGACGATCAGGTTCAGACCTAAAGTCCTCCCCAAAAATGACGATACCAAAACCTTATTTAGGTAAAATGGACAAATAAAGATCAATCAATCAGGTTTATTTTTGCTTCTATGTTCACAGAACGAATGGAAGTATTGAATACAATCAAACATTTAAAGTTGAGCATGGCTCATACGTATTTTGGTTCTAACACTGAAACGTCAAGAAAACTGGTTTAAATTGAATTCTTTCTTTTTAGAAAGGAAGCACTATAAGCCGCCGCTCTGCTAAGCCTAACGCTCTAGTCTTATCCCTGCTTTGTCTTACCGAACAGATCCCGACCAAACTCAAGACAATTCTGCTCAACCCATAACTTAACCTTTCCAGAGTTAACCTCCTTATTTAAAAACTTCGTCTAGATTTCTAAAACCTCACTTGTCCTGTGTCACCTTAACTCTCTACTCTTGGGGACCTTCCCGAAATTTTTGTACGCAAAACAGCACTAAAAAGTTGTTAGAGAAACAAACGAGGGCAGAAAGGAAGAGTAAGGTCGTCCCTAAGCGCGCTCCCGCCCTAGGCTCCCGCCCTAGGCTCCCGCCCTAGGCTCCCGCCCTAGGCTCCCGCCCTAGGCTCCCGCCCTTGGCTCCCGCCCTCGGCACTGCGCCGCACTGTAAGAGCCTCTTAAAATAGGCAGCCCCTTGGGCAGGGCACCGCAGCCAGCTGACGTGAGCACACACGAAGCCTTTCGTTCGTTTAGCCGTTTTAGAGATTCCACTTCACAGAACCACTTTCGTAAGATTTTAATGAAAGCACTCAGGCGAATCCTTTTTCCCGAAAAGCAAATGCAAAGGTGTCTTCGGAACGAAAAAAACTAAATTTAGACGTCTGTTTTGCCTATAAACTGGCTTAACCTATGAGTTCGCAGTTATGTACGTATCTGCAAAACTTACTGCCGCCGAGAAGAAATAAGCGAGTACATGTGCACTCTAAATTTGAATCAGTGAGAGACTCTGAGATCCAGTGAAAATTCACTGAATTTCAGTAACATAGCACCACTGAATGTTTTCAGTGATGCTACTGCTGCTATATAGACTGAACTTAAGTGAATTTTTACTAAATCTCAGAGACTCTCACTGATTAAAATTTAGAGTGTATACTATCATAGACAGAGAAAACGTGCCCCGCTGCAACCACCTCGACATCGGTGCGTTGCAGGAGGGAGATTTTTTTCTGTCTATGATAGTTCACAGAACTGTTTTGAAAAGGATTGCCTACTGGGCTTGTAAGATAGCCTTAAGAATATCCTAGGCCTGCAAGATGAAAGGACATCAAGCATAGCCTTCCATAGGGGATGGGATCAAAAAGCGAGATATTAAAACTAAGTAACAATGTGAGGGAAGAAGCGAGGAAGGTTACGTGAAAGGGGTCAGAATGTGACCTATATAACGCAGCTCGTGGGTCATCCGTGAAGAGGACACTTGGCCTCAAATGGATCACCTCTCGGGGTTTCAAAGCTGATATCGGATTTGTTTCCTATCGCGATAAAGCATGGCGTTAGTCGATGAGGTCAGGTTTGTTAAGGTGCAGCGATTTATAGACAAAATTTCGTAGGACGGCGAAATTTGAAGACAGATACGTGAGATTTTCAATATAAGGCACGATGCTGATGGTCCACCATGTGGAAAAAATGGGTTGAAAGTAATTGGAAAGATATCGGCTTCGGATGCAGTCGGCCATTGAGGGTAAGGAAAGCTGAACAGAGAGTGAGCGAGTGAGACAGCTGGTCCGGCGCTCGCTCGCACTTTCCTTGCGTTTCGGGCGGCGTGCCGCGTTCCGCAGCGTTCCGCCATGGCCTCACATGGTTCTGCTCTGTTTTGTGTGGGTGCATGCTACGAGCTACGCGATGCAGCGACGCAATGTAGCGTGGGTGCAAGTTGCACAATATTAGCGTGGTGCGGCAGCGGCAGGCGCTGCACTAGCCTCTCGCGACTCCATTGCGGCCTATGCGCTTTAACTAGCGTTGCATTTTCTACCTGTGTTCTACCTTTCATGGCATGAGGCATGGCCGAGCGGACCTAGGCACTAGGAACCTCAGAGGAATGGAGCTTCGACACATAGGATCAATTTCAACTTAGGTTTCAAGTAAAAACAAAACCCGTTTTGGGGAATGCTATACCTTTTATGGGTGTGAAACCAAAACGGGGGTAGTACGTATTTTGGTTATTTTTCAAGATAGGCCTATGTTCAGCCGTATCATTCAAAAGGTCTCGACGAGAGCTTTTCATTGTCTTTGTTGAAAAATAACCAAAATACGCTCTACCCCCGCTTTAGTTTCATACCCATAATAGGTATAGCATTCTCCAAAACGGGGGTTTCGTTTTTGCGGTGTTGGTTATGTCCTGTACCGTGCTCTCCAGTCGTTAAAGTAAACCATAAGAGGTAGAAAATGCAACTTTTAACAATGCACATCGTAAATACCGGGGGCTTAGCTGAAGTCAAGCCTGTTTACAGTGTTTACCCACGGCTCTCTTTAGATTAGATTTCTCATTGAGAAACAAAGCAAGGCTGTTCGTCTGCGAGTAGGCAAGCTTTTTTAGAATTTTGAGCAGCTCCGTTTGCTAATGCGATCATCGCGAGGCGCGGCGGCAACCGCGGAAAGCAGGGCATTTTAGTAGCCATTCTACAGAATAGATCAACGGTTTTGTATGGATTTTTAGACATGGATAACTTTAAATCTAATACGGGCACCCATTAACATAGATGTCCATGTTTGGGCTATGAATAAAGTGCCATGGATAATTAAAACAATGGAGAACGTAATGGAATCGATATTCAAGACGATTTCGCTAGCAATGTGAGATTTAGCTATCGCAATGACGTGTCTTAATTTTATTCGTGAATACTGGATAGACAGGGTTGGTGGTCTAACAAGAGAAAGGAGGTAGAAAAGGGGAAAAAATATGAAGCGCTTTTTACGTTGTTTACTGGCCAGTTCTATTCGCACGTCCTTCACAAGCACGCATTTATGGGTAGACATAAACGCACGTCACAAAGGTCCACTGTATTTTAAGTGAGAGTTTGCGTGCGCATAGACGCTTTGGTTTTCTTATTATTGGTGTTTTTTCTTTTTCATTTTTTTTCGTTTAATAAAAGAACTTCAAGCAAAGTCGGTTGAATAGGCTTATACGGAGAGTATCTGAATCCTATCATTTAGAATCCAGTAAATATTACTCCGTTTTCGAATGTTACATTGACCCGGTCATAATATACATTAAACCAAATAATAATTCATAGCCTAGGGTAGTTAAGCGCTTCCAACAAACCACGTCCAAGTCATAACTTTACGACCCCACCCCCGCACAAGGGTACATGGACTGTAAATGTACGAACAAAAGGCCTTGGCGATATCATCGCGTACCACGAAGCTTTTTTAGCTTGAGCAATCTAAAAAAGACAGCTTTTGCTCACTTGATGAAAGCTAGAAAATTGCTTAAGGGGGCGCGGGTGGGGCTTAGCGTCCTTGAGATGCACCCCCTGCCCCCAATCTGATGGCCTCCCTCCGCTGATGGCCTGCACTGTCGCCGATGTGCGTCGCTGAAAGGCTGGCGTGATGCAGACGAATACTCCCTTATCACTTATCCTGACACGACGCGGGTCTTCCGTGATCCGCCAAAAAAGTCGTGAACCCGACCTACGAGAGTGACAAGGAGCAGGCGAATTCCGGACATGGTGGCATTTTATGTTTTTGGTCTATCGCGTGCCGTCGCTTATCAGTATAGTGGGTTTTTCATCAGCTAAGATATCTGACAGGGAGCAGATATAGTGAGGTTTGTCCTCAGGACTTTACGATATGCCCATAAGAGCGCCCTTCTTTCGAATCTCCGGGCAATACACGGAATCGCCGCGTTCAGAAACTAAACGAAAAATTCTGGTTGCAGGTCACGATGGTAGCTACAGGTATCGGAAGGAAGGAGTTCAACCTTCTGCGTATAGTGCATAAGCCTGGTCTCCGTCGGAGTAAATGTTAGTGGATCAGCAAGTCGAACGGCGGGAAGTAAAAGTGCAGGAAGAGGCGCAAGTTTACAGATCATAAACAGACTCAAATCTCGAAAGGGGTCGTCCTTAAGTTACGTCACGCTTGAGGAAGAGTAGAGGAACGAGAGTAACAGTGTTATTCCGTGGGGGGTTTGATCAACCCATAATTCCAATGCACCGTGTAAAGAAGACGACATATTATTCATCTTGCCCTTTCTATTCCTTTAGTTAGCGGAGTCACTACGTACCTAACCTAACTTAGCCTAACGGTCGACAAGCCGTGCGTCATGGTATAGCGGAGAAATAGCGGATTAGCGCCATGTGATATCAAACCTAATCTTACTTAACCTAACGTACGTGTTTGTAAATCGGTCATCCTAATTGATGAATAGATGCACGAAAATATATCTTACAATTTACAAGCTTTGAAATTTGCTGAGGAAGAGTCATAAACGGAATGGCGTTGAAACAATCACATATCATGTCACTGTGTATGCGGAGCTATTTCCGGCCGATTACATCGATCGAGACAACTTCGTATTGATCGTGCAGACGAGCCCATCGCGTTAAAAATGCACGATGGTCTAATATGTGTGTGCTTGAGCTATGCAATCATCACAATGGTGTCAAGGCTAAACTTTGCTCAATGAAGATGAGGCCCTGAGCTGAATAAGCATCATTGGTTCGACTGAACTCGAAATTTTCAATGTCGCGTTTTCTAAGGTTGAACCGGAAGGTTCAACACAAGAGGTGGGAAATGCAACCGTCGAAAATAACAAGCACCTACTGACCGTACTGTAAGTCTTTCATAAAAGGGATTCGGCAGATCTGACTGTAAGTGGCTTGACACCTGTTTGCGCCTGGGGAGGGTGACATCAGGGACAACAAATATCAACTTTAGGGTTTCCTTCCCTTGTGCGGTGCAGGGGGTCGCATTAGGGCTTTTGACGCCAATTTTGACGTGAGTGACACGTGCCATGAGAGGCAATCCCACTGCACTTCTCTCCGATAAACCTTGGCTTTGGCCCAGGAAATGGAGTGCTTAACGATCCTGTTTTATGGAGATTCATTTGCAGAATAATCCTGCCAACTTTAAGCATGAGTTCATGTTTTCGCCGCGCCGACAGCAATAGATACTCGAAAGAGAACTCGACGTCATAAATTCCGTGCACTCGAAGCTCTCACACGAACAAAAAAAATCGTTTAACACACGGCATTTTTTTTAACAGCCGCGGCTTTCAGTCCAGGCGTCACTGTTGTAAGAATGAATGTCCGTTACATACATTCATTTAAATTAACCCACTACCACCCAGCGATGTCGTTTGGGAACAGAAAACATTATTAAAGAGGATCTTCTCAGTGAGGTATTGTCACTATTTAAAAACCCTCTGGAAACCTTAAAATTAATAATTTCCAAAGCTTGAAATTGCGTAATTTTAAGGAAAAAATCCTTCAAATTTCTCTTAAGCGAAATTTCACTCTAAATACTTCTGGCTGTCTTAGGTGAAGACTGAGCAATATTATGCTAGTTCATACAACGAAGGGACAAGTGATCGTATACCGCCAAAATAAAACGGGAGAAATCCTTTAACCCACGGGGGAAAAAGGGCTTGTATCATTTATAGGTATTTTATATCTGATACCGATAAGGCTCGATTTTTCTTTCAATCCAGTTTGACGATTGATTCGTATACAGCGTGCAGTCGTGCGGGACACTGGCCTGCCTTTTGTGAAAGCGTATATGTGCTTACGAAACGAGATGTTGCACGGAAACGGCGTTCCGGTAGTGAGGCCGCAGTGACCAAACCAAGAGGCACACCCCACTCTATATCTGCAACTAATTCTCACGAGGACAATTTAGAGGACCTATTGATATACAATGCCTGAGTCCTTATCGTCACAGTCTCGGTCTTAAAGGCTCGGAAATAAAAAGACGTCTTCGACGAGGTTCAAAGAACATGAGGCATGGCTTGACCCTGGACTGACCTCAGGGGGCCGGTCCCATCCACTCGGTGTTCGGTTTTGCGTAACGTCGGTGATTTATAAGCAATAGGCAGGTAACAAGCTTCCCGGCTCCGCTGATTTAATTTAGGGGAACCGAGAGTGGGTTACTCGGAAAAAAAAAAGCAGTAATATTCGTGCATGACGGCATGAGCACTTGTGCTTCGATGGATATTACACCGATTCATGCAATCGTCTTCGTAAGTTTCTTGCTGACATGTCGAAAATTGTCCACACTGTAACATAACCTGACCTTACCCTCAGATATCTCAATTTAAAAAAAATATATATACTATTTCAGAAAACATACCGATTCTTGAGGTCGCTTGTCAGCCTTTTTAAATTCAACTTTTGACCCTCTCCCCCTCCCCGTCACTACCGGAATACAGTGCGCCGTTGTGGCTATTCGCACGCCAGCTTCATATAAAATGTATTAGGTTGGGTTCCGTGCGTTTAAGTATCTCTATACTTGCAATAGCTTGTGAACAGCCACGAACCTTCCTAGAATTAGAAGTTCTCAGACCACGACATCTTTCTCGTAGGAATGCGTAACGGTAGCTTATGATCGATCACTATAAGCTCCTTGTGGATTGGAAGTTTTTGTTGTCATACGCGGACTCCACAATAGTATAATGAGGCAAAAAACTTTTTTCTACTTGTCACTACGGCTGTCCCACTTCTCCCTTCAAGTTGTTTCTTATAGCTAATGGTGCACTTTTTCCTTACAAAGTTCAAATTTCGATCACCGAACTTTCGCCTTTTTGACCTAAGCTATAAAATGTTAGTACCTGAAAATACGTAATGCTGACTACCGATACCGGAAGCACGAAACTTATTTCTTGCGCATAGTTGCACTCGAAATCTGGGGTATTACTTCAGAGTTGTAACAGTTTCCTTCCAGATCGTTAAGGTCTTTGTGACAGTTTTTCTACGACCTGTGATACTGTACATAGGGGAGTTTCGATCAGCCATTTATGCCCTCCACTGTACAAATAAGCACGCTAAAATGTCCGGACTTCAACGTCAACATGTCTGATACAACTTGGTTAATAGGGGAAATGTTTTTACCGTTAGCTTAGTATTTGAGACAGTGGTAGCTAAAGAGCACCGCTTGGCGGCGGAAAGCTAACTAGCTCCGGTTCTGATTTCAAGAGCGCTGTGAACGCTATTAATTTAAGCCGAACCCCTTACGCCTGCTTGTGTACTGCACTGAGCGCTATCTCCTGAGGATTTTCTGGCATGGCGGCCCGCTCGACACAAGTGTCATGCATGTTGCCTAATACCAACATTTTCAGCCCGTCATAGGCAACACGCGTGGTACCTGTGTTAAGCGGGTTGCATCATCATTTCAGGAAATTACAGGGGCTTACAACTTGTGCGGTGCCTGCCCTTATCGTATGGTAACTGGTAACATAAAATCTATCATGATGAAAAAAAATCGCAATAATAAAAAACCTGGCGTAAAAAATATCTGTTTATTGAAAAAGCAATCGAATATCTGCTATAATGATTGCAGGAGAATAGATTAAATATGGTTTACTGACAACGTTGGTACTTATCCAAATATACTGGTGAGTTTACATATATCCTCAACATTCACACACATAAAAACAAACATTAACAGATAATAGAATTTAGTATCAATAAAGCTCGATCAGACTCAATAACTTTAGATAACATCTCGTCGGATACAATATCTAACGTTTCTCTGTGAGGAAGATGGCGGACTGAAGGGAATGCTTATAAGACACATTAATGCGTTCATCAAATTGCTGAAAAATCATAAAGACAATCAATATTGAATCCAATCCTGCTTCCATAATTGACAAGACGCCATCCACGGAGATCCGAGGTCTGAATCCATTTTTATCGATACAATAACAATTAAAAAGCTAATTTTAAGGTTCGCGCCGTGTCGGGTGATATTTTCAAAAGCACACGACATAAGAGAAAATTAAAATTGCACAAAAGCAGAAACGTTAAAAATACACGAAACAAATGATAAAACCAGGAAAATTCAAAGCTAAAATTTACGATGAAAAGTTCATTCTTAAAACAAAAAATAACCTTAAAACTCGAGCCAGATCATCAGAAACGGGTGTTCTTACAAGTAAGACTTATAATGGTATAACTAGTAATAAACACTACACCTAACTAGATAAATTTTGCATGAATAGCTAAATTGAGTTTATTAGCTTATCAGTATCTAATTGGCTACGCCGATACCATAAACACACGCTCCTGCAAGTTGAAATATTGTCAACAGCAAACATACTGGTCCTTCGGTAAGTAATCAGTCTTTTCCCAAATGAAATAGTTATCACAACAGCACCATAGCTCGTGCATTACTTTAGTCCAGTTTAACACTGTTTCAAAGCAACAGTTTGGTTCAATCGACGCTTTTAGTGCGCTTCCGAGAAATTGTATTCCTTGGTCGTAGTCTTATGTTCCATATTCAAGAATTCACTTTTAAAAAATCGTAACAGGCAGAGGAAATGGGTTATCTCGTGAGAAAAGCCCACTAATCTTAAAACACTGGAAAAAATAATTCCTTGTCTTAAGAAACACAGAGCTAAGCAAAGGTTACTTTCAAGTGATTTTTGCTGGCTGTAGTAAAATGCGCTAGCGTGCAAACTACGAAATATTCACTCCATGGTTTGAGCCTATCATAATTATTCGCTCGTGTGACAGAATAAAATAAGACTGGAGCTGCCGAACTAAAATTCTCCGTTTGAATGACGAAGTAATGTAACCTGCCTCGGATTCCGAGGAAAACGAATTTTCGGGTTGCCACAGACTTAAATTCACCCGCTTTTCTTCGGCTTATTTAGGAAACGAAGGAACTCGACGAGTTTCGAAAGAATCTTACATTAATACTGAACACAGTATCGTTACTTCTCCTACGAATTCATAAATTTCACTAACGCACTGTTCAATGAGATCACTGAAACTCCGTCCAGGAAAAATATAGGCATGAGCTCATTACAAACCACACAAAATCACACGTAAGTAGATAAAATTACCTAAATAAAATATAAATGGCAAAAATTGACTAAAAAATAGAATAGTTTTTAGAAAGACGGGGAAGTTCTGACTACACTGTAAAACCAGCTAAAGGACACTACGTATCGTTTAAGTGGTTAATAATGTGAAGTGTAGTTAATGAATTTCGGGCGGGTTTCAACGCAAAATCCTCTGACTAAAATACATGCTTTAACCAAAATAATTCTATTTAAAACGATGGTTTTCCAAAAGTATAAACATTTAAGATTAAGAGGGGGCGCACAGCTAAGTCTTGAGATGGCCAAGTTCCGTGAAAAAAATAATTTAAAAATAATGAGAGTAGTTGTATACCCGTCGTTCCAAAAACTGAGGAAAAGGCACTACAGAAATCCAAGGATCACTTAATTTTCCCTGAATTTCCAGGGACACACGCAGCCTCTAGCAACCCTGAATAAACGTCTGAGCCTCGCAACTGCGAAGCTCCAAATATCTACAATTGATATCGTCTAATACGTAGTGAGAAACGTATAAAGGCGAGTAGTGAGTTACGGTTTGAGTGCTAGCATGGCGTCGAGCAGGCTTTCGCAGCCGTCTACTTTGATCCCTCTGCGTTTGAGGCTTTCCAGCTCGTCGGAGAGCGCTTGCTTGTCTTTGCCGAGGGTCCACCAGAGGTGCACGCACAGCTGGAGGAGCGGCACGTAGAAGCGCAGGAGGTCCGAGTCGCTGACGCCCTC